>WLWD01003136.1_pt1 | contig 32171 bp, 21 predicted proteins | sample 6712731 | NCBI WGS metagenome assembly WLWD01 (sample SAMN12718690, study PRJNA576275) | sponge metagenome | isolation source: marine sponge | host: Mycale hentscheli | place: New Zealand: South Island, Marlborough, Capsize Point | collected 2014-11-01
GTGCACTAAGCATACACTGTGAGCCATGCAAGCAAAGCTCCTGGAGCCGGGCTAGGAACTCACAGGAGAACAGACCTTTCCTCACAGCAAGTGGTGTGGGCACCCAAGTCCCACCTGGACCTTTGCTGTTTCATGAGAAAAGGCCTTGAATTTGCACCCCAGCAAATGCCTGGTCCCCAATCACAGCTGGGTGGCTGGTGGGAGGCAGGGGAAAATCAGATGGAAAAATTGCCTGAGTTGGGCTTGAACTCGGGGATCTCAGGCCCAGAGCAAAGGACACAACCACTCCACCACATACTTATATCCACCTATCTGATGTGGGACTTAGTAGCACACGAGATCTCACATGAATTCAGACATGTTGAGGCTCAAGAGCTTACGATGGTGTCTTGATGTCAACATTAACCCGTATCGTATGTAGTCTATCAGGTAAGCACTCACTTTGTCTATATCTCAGGTAACTATAACTTCCCACTAAGTGGGTAAATACTGCCAATTACGTGACCAGCAATTCAAATTGTTCCTCCGCTGTAACATTTAACAAAATAGACGGCAGTGAGGCTTATTGTTCCGGTGAGGATAATGATAGTGAAAGTCCAGAGGTCATTCAAGACTGTTGAATGCGATGTCTTTTTCTGTTTGGTTTCTGAACAAAGGCTCCATTGTCTGGTACAGTAAGCTGGCCCTAGGAGGTTTAAATAGTGCTGTGTGCAAATTCTACGTAAAAGAAAAGTACGGGAAGGGGTAGACCACAAAGCAAACACAAAAATGCGAGGGTCAAAGTACAAAATGACAAACGTGTGTTCACGCATATACTAACAAACAAATATCCCCGATTTTCAATTGTGTTAATCCTGATAGTGTCTTGCTCGCTTGCCAATTATTGTAAGAATAAAACTTCCTGTCTGAGTAGAGACTGTAGCTCTTGTGGTTAATTTGATGTGAATTATGAATAAGTGGCTGGCCTGTCTGCAGTGGGAAGTAGTGTACCAGCTTACAACCAACTATTACTACAACCATCGCCGTGTGGGTGCTCACAGGGTACTAATCTGCTAACATATTTTCACTAAACTGAATCTTTCGGTTTAGCGATCCCGCATCATTCAAGGAAGTTGTCTTAAAAACTTACTGTTATACTCAACACTGTGAGTTTTTTCAAGTCGCAAATTGTAATGGTGAATGGTTACTATGGTATTGAAACCCTTTACCAGATGTAATAAAAAAATTGGCCTTTCAAAGGCTATTGGTAATTGAGATAGTCAGTCACTACAGAAAATATCAGTACTCAGGGAATTGAGGTAAGAAAGTGGTTCTGTATTTGTTAGCTAAAGTATATAATGGTCACAACGGCTACGTACTTATACTTTTAGATAGATTCTACTGCAGTGTTTGTCTGTGCACGGGCTCTAAAAAGAAAAACTGCTTTATACTTAATTTAGCCGAGAACGACTGAATCAGTTTAATTCTAGTCTCTGGTGATCATTCATCTGTAGAGATGACCTGCTCCTGCCTGACCAGGGTGGGGCCTCAGGTCTGTAGCATAGCAACCGCCTGGGTTGATAGTGGACAGAGATATTCAACACGGAAGACAATTAACTCTTCAAACTTACAACCACCACCATACATACATTGTCTAACTAGCAGTCTTTCTTCTGAACAAACTAACTAGCAATGCATTTTCATGTGCACATCAGACTAGTACACACACACACACATACATATACATATACACACACACACATATATACACACACACACATATATACACACACACACACACACACACATATACACACACACACACACACTCACCCATGGTCAGACTCCACCACGATGACTGGTAGATCATTAGCTTCTGTGTTGTGTTTGAGTTTCTTTGCCTTCTCTGCTAGTCCACTAACTAAACCAGACATGTCCTCCTTCAGGGAACCCTGGGCTATTAGCAACACACAAACATACATACAAAAACACACACATACACATACAAACATACAGTAGAACTTCAGTTACCTAAACACTTCAGTTAGCCGAACACCCAAGTCTAATAGTAGCACGTGCAGACATGAATAATTGTTTGACCAAACCTCTTCAGTGTAATGTTTCCTATGGTGTTCAGTTATAATGTATTTCCCGTGGTGTTCAGAATGTATTGGTCTACTGATGTGCCCAGCCCAAAGAGAATAGAAAAATGCAGGAAAAACAAAACAAACTAAAAACAACAAACAAAACCTGTGTGTTCAAGTGTATGTATGTGCGTGCGTGTCTGTCTGTGTGTATGTGTGCGTGTGTGTAGTAGCTAAAGTCAGTCTGTGTTGTGATTACAGTGTAGGTGTTGGAATTGATATTGCATTCCAGAGTTGCTATAGTGAATGAAACACAGGTGTGAACCCTCAGTGATACTATACACTAGATCAAGCAATGAAAGTGGTAGATTTAGCTAATTGTTGTCTAAAAGAAGTAGCTAAACATGCAGGAGGCCCTCACATGCAGGAGGCCCTCATCGGTATATAGTTTCAACATAATACTCTTGAATTCCAGCACTCATTAACTTTTCAGCATAAAGAAAAAAAAACTACTGCGGTCAGAAAAAGAAATTATTTGCTCATGTGAACGCGACGTGACAATAGGGGCGTGACAATAGGGGCGTGACATACAAAAGCTTGAACCCATGCTAAGCTAACAGCTTACTTTTCTAAAAAATCAGCCCAAAATTTGAAAATGTAAGCAAGGTCTTAAATCGTCATTCTGAGCAAGTTCATACCTAAATCAGTTCAAGTTAATTGTCCAGCTTTGCCGTCAACTGCCCATGGGTATTCCTGAGAGGTCCCACCCACTTATATGGGTGTGTACTATAGACTATAGTCATATTGTCAAATGAACCCAAAATAGCCGAGAACATGCATTTGTGACAACATCTGGGGGGTGCAGGGGACGTAGCCCCCTGAATAGCAAAGAGGGTTATGGGGAGTGAAGCCCCCATTTTGGGTGTACCAGTCATGTGACTACAAACACAAAAGACTAGCATGACTATTCAACCACAAGGAGGGTTACCTGCAGTGAAAGTTATAAATTTAATAAATTTCAAAATTTCTATGGGACATCCCACTGGACTTTTGTATTGTCCCATGGGACAATCGACGGCGTTACTGGACAACTCTCGTGACTACTTTAACCCTCTTGCGTATGCACGCAAAGTGTTACTAACTGGTTCCTACACACTGGATAGTTGATCAAACACTTCCAGTTTTACAATATCCAACTATTGAAAAAATAGTCACCAATTCTATTCCCTACAACTAACTAGTGGTGCGCTCGAATAGCGCAAATGCATGGCGAGCGAGCAGACTCTTTTTACAGAAAAATAGGACAGAAATTACATCTAACTGTAGTGCACAGTATAACCCTTTCCATTCTCAGTTAGCATCAGAGAATCTAAAGTCTCTGATCCCAGACTAAGGAAGTGGAACCCATGTGTAGTAACAATAACAGAATTACCTGAATAAACATCGAAAGCAGTGGCAAAGAAGCGCAGCTTGACAAAGACTTCACAATTGTTTCAAGAAGAGAGTAGCTATAAACGTTTTGGTTGAAACGTCGCGTAAGGCAGTGCAGCAGGATCCTCCGCGCTAGTTAATTGAAAAATACTGGAACTGTGAACGCTTTACCTAACTTACGTAATTAGAAGCGCGGGCGAAATATTTTGACGTACGTATACATACTTATATATATCTGAAATCTCAATTGAACACGACTGATAGTCAGCTTCGCTCGCTTCGCTCGCTCGCTGAATTAAACATAATTAACCCTATCAAGAACTTTGAGTTATGTTTAGAGTTTTAGCTAAGGGAATGGACAGGGCAGTGGGGATAGTTGGTAGACACCATTACAGAGCTATGGATATTGAAAAAGACCTCATTTCACCACAGTACTCACTAATGCCTTCACTCCCTAACCATTCCACACTTTTTCTAAACGTATTATATGTACATGCCTTGTAAAGCATGCCACGCCTCTAACAGTGCACACATAGCCTGTGCTAGTATAATGAAGTGCCAGAAGACGATAATTAAGAGAACATTATGAAGTGACATCCCACTCTACAGTGTCATTCTTACAGACTGGCCCACCTCTACACTGTCATCCCTTACCTATCAGTAACTTCAGGCTACACTTTACCCACAACACATTATATAATTTTGATATCCCTTACCCATTAGAGCCAAGCCTTGGTCATCAGCACATAGTACACCTGTCACTCCAGGCTGAGACATACTACACACACACACACACACACACACACACACACACACACACACACACAGTTAACAAAGCACTCTCACTCTTCTGATGAAAGCTTAACATAAGTACCACATTAAAAAGGTTCACACACACACACACATATACGGATCAATATTATATTATAACGCGCCTGTCTGTCAGCAACGACGACTGCAGCGTGCGTAGTTATAAACAATTCACTAGTGGTACACATATATAAACTAGTGGTGTGCTATAGCACAAATGGCAAGCGAGCCTTAAACTACACTATTGTTAAATGATTGATTTTAACAACTAACATTCAAACTACTAAATAAAGTTGAGTTGTTAAATTACGCATATGCGGTAAAGGGGATTCAATGCCATAGTAACCGCTCCCCACAACTGTATGAATTGAAAAAGAAGCAACAAAATCAAGTCACGTTATTTAAAATTGTCTTTGTGATATTCTTAATAGTATGTAGTTGTAACGCACAATACTTTTACACAACTGAACATACCTACGCAAGACTTACCTTCGTGGTAAGTCTAGTGGACAATGAATTTTCAAGTAAATACTGCTGTATAGGGCTTATAACTGTGACAAATTAACTTACCACCGCCACTAACTTGAATAGAAATGGAGCTCCCATACGTTTTTGAGTTTTACTGCACCGGCAAAACAATTCAAAGCGGTAAACAATTCAATTTCTAAGGTGATACGGGTAATGATCGCTAAACCAGAGGATTCTGTTTAGTGAAGTTTGGGATGGGGTCAAAGTGCAAAATGACATATGTACGTCCAAACATATATATAAACTAGTGATGTGCTTGAGCACAAATGGCGAGCGAGCCTAAAGACTATACTATTTTTATATGAATGATTTTGACTTCTAACACTGAAGCTACTGAAAATAAGGTCGAGTTTTTTAATTACGCATACACGATAAAGGGATTTCAGTGCCATAGTAACAACTCTCTGCAACTGCTTGAATTGAAGGAAAAAACAACAACAAAACAATACACGTGATTTAAACGTTTTCTTTGTGATATTCTTTAGCTAAGTAGTGGTTGTAACACACAATGCTTTGACACAACTGGACATACACCTACACGAGACTTACCTTCGCGGTTAGTCTATGCAGTCTCTGCTCCAAGCATATCTCATAGCATTTATAGGCATTTGATGCAAATAGGTTTTAGAAATCACTCCATAAACAGAGAGAGCTCACTATATACTGATTCCATTAGATTAACCACTTATTCATGACTACACACGCCACTGTTGTATTTATCTTTATTGCTGATGACACTTTACCAACCGGGCTCAGTTTTATCATGAATATACACACGGTTGTTGTCATCAATGAACTGGTAAGTATCATCACTTGCTTGTCACTACTACTTCTCTTGACCCATGCATTCATGAAGACACACCATCATCACCAATACGGGCGACACTTTACCAAACTGCGCTTTACCGACAACTCTTTACCAACCCAGCTCAACTAATTGGCGAGTGAGCGGAGAGAGCGAGACATTCTCAGGGGTAACACAATTGAAAATTGGGGATGTTTGTTTATATATATGTTTGGATGTACGTAAGGCATTTTTGTACTTTGACCCACGCGTTTTGTGTTAATTCTGTGGTCAACCCCGTCCCAAACTTCACTAAACAGAATCCTCTGGTTTATCGATCAGTAACCGTATCACCCTAGAAATTGAATTGTTTACCATTTTGAATTCTTTTGCGGGTGCAGTTAAAACTTCCATTTCTATTCGAGTTAGTGGCAGTGGTAAGTCAATGTGCTCTTTGGCATGGTTATAAGCCCTACGCAACAGTATTTACTTGAAAATGCATTGTCCACTATACTAATAGCTTCGCTGTTCTTCTAAAAAGTTCGCAAGGCAATATTATTATATCATGTACACACCTTTCACCTCTAGAAGAGGCTCTAGCTTTGGTTTGGGTATTGATTGCAGTGTTTCATACAAGATGCTTCGCTGGGGGTGAGAAACACAGCATGGACTTGACCACACCCATTTTTTAAACCCATATTACTTTGATGCACATGCCTGGAAGGGGTGGGGGGTCTGAGGGCTGTCCCTTCTGTATGAAACTCAAGAAAGATACTTAGTACATTTATGTTGCCAGATAAGTCACTAAGAAACAGGTAAGGCAAGGAGAGCAAGAAGTCAGTAAGACTACAAGAGCAGTCTCCAAGGATTGGTTGCCACACTGTCATAGCATATGTATATGAGCGTAGTTAACCTGACTGGATCACTCATAGATATGATACACTATCTAACTCGACAAAGAGAACTCGACAATGAGAACTGTACAAGGAAAAATCACCGACCATTCTAGCAATGCGTACTGGTCTAACTTACATTTCATTGACTTGCGCTTCAAGAGGAACTTCCATTGCCCAAAAGCTAAACAGAAGTCGATCACTGAATAAAAACTTTGGGATTTCAATTTTACTTTCCTACAATTGGACCGAATGTTTGGCTATTAACGATTCGTACCTAACAATGTGGTCGCAATAAAACCTGGCCTTGCCCACCTTGTTATGAATCCGGTGTTAATTGCTGTTAATAATTACTGTTGCTTTGTGCCTGTCCCCCTCATTCTTTTGGGGGGTTTTAACTTCGAGGGTAGTGTATAATGTCCTTACCCTTTTTGATAGGTTTTCAGCTATATATAATATTATATATAATAATATATTATATTTCTATTTTTGTATGTTTGTATGATGTATGGACCGATCACATCTGGTTGCTTCACCAGATGGAGTGGTGTGGGTGGGTGGGTGAAAAACTATGTTGCTACAACAGCGATTTCAGTGGATATCTCTCTTAGATGGCTTCTCTCACCCTCTGCTTTGTGCGCTAACCTTGCGCATGTAGCTTTTGCTGCATGCCCAGTTTTGCCGCATGCCCAGGTTGCTTTTGCCGCATGCCCAGGTAGCCTGGCCCTCCGTCCATTAACTCAGGTTAATTGTATTCATTAACCGTCATATAGTTCACGGTTTGAAAGTGTGGTCGAGATAGTATACTTGTTGTTGTAGTGATGATATAGAACAGTAGCTTTGAGGTGAAGTTAAATTTAAGCTTTTTTTTTTGAGTGAAAGGACTTCACATAAGTCTTATAATAAACATGGCATAACATGCAGCAATGAATAGTCTAAATGGCATATGAACTTAGTTAATACTGTCCAATGGTCCAGGTGCAGGTGAAAGTGCAATTGTATTCAGACCACTACATATATGAATAGAGCAAATCCCAGAACAGCACCAGTGACCACATGTGACAGGATGGACACAATGCTCCAGATGCGAGCCTTATTCGAGTAATTCCGAGCTTCATCATGATTCCCGGCAGTCCAGGCTGGACTCACCTACAAATACAAATAAAACAGTTATAGGAAGTTAAATCAAATAGAATAGTACTTCTGTAGGCTACTGATATATGTTATTATACTTGAAATTTTCCATGCTAGCATTCAATATTTCCCCATATTGAATGATACATTTTAAAGGTTCCAACATGCATGTGTGTAGTTCTGGACAACTGAATTTGTTGAACTGTGGTGAAATTAACTCTGAACGGCAAGGCTTTTTTTTTTCTATACAGAAGAGTAATGGGAAAGAGTATGAACCTGATAGCTTATCTTCTCTAGCAAGAAGCTTGACAAAGAATTTGAAAGGTTTCCCCAACATTTGGTATCAAAAAAATTAGTGTATAAAAAACAATTTATATCACATCGTACAATATTAACAAGACAATTCACTTTCATCAGCTTGTATTTTACCTCGCCTGCAGCTCATGATAATACTTATTTCTTCTAGTGAAATATGTCCTCATATTGTGTACTGAATAGTGCAATAAGTATATATAGATACACGTATACTAGATAAATTACTTGAAAGCTATATATCAGGGCTATGAGCCCGAAGATCCAGTTGCAGAAGAGACAGGTAAGAATGGAGAGGACCATGTAATCATCAGGCATGAGGTTCCTTCTGATTGCTACCACTGGCAGAAAGGCTGGCTGCTGGGTCACCACCTACAACAAGGCCAGAGGCCAAAGGTTGGATCAAACAGCAACAATATGTAAAAAAGCTGGTTCATTAATTATAATGTATTGTCATACATAAAATATGGATTATGGAAGAAAAAAAAATTGTGTGTCTTACTATTGGTATATATATATAATATATATACAGTACACTCAAATACTCAAACCCATTTATACTTATTAATATAAGAGCTGGCTAACATCTTAGCAGTCTCAATCCAATCAAAATTTCAGTTGTCATGGCAGCCTTTAAGAGATCCTCTGCCATTTTCACTCTATCATGTTGTTAAAAATAAGAAATAACTTTAAATTCATTCAGCTCAGTACGTTCTATGAAGAATAAAGCTAGTATATGTGGTCTGCCCAGTGATGTTCAGCTTGCATTGCCTGCAAAATTGTATCCCTTGTAGTAAGCCCATTTGCGTTGGCTAAAGCAAAGGACTGATATAGCTAGGTTTGTTAGTGCTACCATGTAAGCCACAAACCGGATAGCTACACATTGGAGAAATTAAAAATGAAGGGACGCTCAAACATGGGAAAGAAATTTAAAAAAATAATAATAGAAGATGCTGTAAGACAGCTTGAAATAATGTAATTACATATTCCTTGTCAATTATGTTGCTAAAGCTTATATACCTGAAAAGACAAAAACAAAACAAAAAAAAAACAACAAAAAAACAAAAAACAACAAAAAAACAAAAAAACAACACAATATAGATCAAATCTATGATTTCTCGGTAGGTATGCTATCATTTACATATCTTTCTTACGGTGATATTATTGCATTGAGTTTGCACTGCAGGCCGTACTGGTGGCATCGGCTGGTACTGATTGCTGTAGCTGTTGACTCCCTGCATGTGAGGTGGAGTGGGAGCATATGTCATGTGTGGGTTGGACACATATGGAGGAGCAGCTCCTGCTGTAGCATATTGCCTTGGATCTGTAGCACTGTAACCTATGGGATTAACAGACTTCAATAATGTGTGAGTGGGTGATGTATTGTCACCATTCACCTGCCTTCATCAGTGAAAGTGTAGCTATTATATATATATATATATATATATATTATATATACATGATATTTACACTGAATTCTGTGCAACAAATTTAGACTAGTTGAGCCACTTCTAAACCATATGCTAGAAGTTCGGGCAACTCAACCACCCTCTCTCTCTATATTATATATTTCCTAGTTACCAGAGATATGAGGTAAAGGGGTATTTTAAGCTTTTTTGTTCACAATATGTACCCGACTGATGTGGAATATGTTATTGGTCAACAGAATTCTGCATGTAGCTTGCAAATATTAGTTTGAGAAGCTGCAAAGTCTTGCGATGGAAGTTGGGGGTTTGTACGAAAATCCCACCTATTCCCATTCCCTCCCTTAGATCTAGCGATGCTGATAGCACTAGGAAATACAAGAAAACTACATGTGGAAAGTGTACAACGTTGCTAGTTGTATTAGCATGTGGGTCTCCAGGAAGACAGTGGGTCTCCATGAAGCCAGTGGGTCTCCAGGAAGCCAGTGGGTCTCCAGGAAGCCAGTGTGTCTCCAGGAAGCCAGCAGGTGGCCACACAAGTTGCAATAAGACATTCATGACAAGTCTGTTTCATTTCCTTCTAACCTTTGATGAGAATTGCTAGACTCAAAAATCCCCGTTTCCTACTTCAAGGTCTTCTAATTTGATAAAAGTGATATTAAGCAGAAGTGTATGTTAGTTTAGACATATTGATATCCTTTTAGCTATGTGCACTTTAGACTAAACTAACGAAACTATGTCAACAATTATCAATAAACACTGCCAGCGTAGTATATTGCCTCATTTACAACAAGTTATACTATTTAGTATTAATAAATTATTCTTATGAGTCAGTTTTCTTGAATTTATTAATTTCACTATAAATTTAAAAGGCTTAATAAACTTATCAGTTAATTTTCTACTTCTTAATAGGTTACTAATGATTGCAGGTGAAACAGTGTGGTACATGAACTTATTAATAAGTATGTATACACATATAACAGCTACACTGTACATTTACTGACACACGCTAGGCATTGATGATAACTTAGCTGGTACAACAGAATAGCAATCTGGTAAAACTTTAGTTCTATTTATTACGACTGTTAATGTTTACCTGGCAACTGTGAAGACATCCTCCTACTTGTAACAAGTTCTAAGCAGAATTTATCCGTAATAAGCCAGCACAAGGAGCGTAGAGACAGAATACATACGCGACAAAAAACAAAACACACACAGACCTTTATACAGCTTAGTCAGCTACACATGCGCATTCCTTTGCTAGGCGCGGTTTAGGCCCGTGCGGTCGGATAATTAGACACAAAACGGATATAGTGGTCTAATAAAAGTTATTCGGTAAGCCCCGCGATTGGGTAATCACTACGTAACGGATACCGCAAGCATTTGGCGGATTGTAGGGAGCTATAGCCGCGTTCAAGTTCACTTGGATATCAGTCTATTTCAAAGTTTCAAGTCGTGCCATTCCTATTTGGTCATTTAATAGGTGAGTTGCTACACGGTAGAATGGTGAGCCTTAGTCGTTATTTGTACTGGGGAAAAATTCTGTTGAATTAATATTAAAGAATGAATCAGTGATGGAATATAATAGTATATGGATATATAGCAAAAGGAGGTAGAAGAAGTAGAAAGTTAAAGTGAGGTGTAGTGAAATATTGGTTCATAGATACACATATCAATTTAATGTGTGGCTAGATTGGATTTAACGACCATTGGTAGGGCAGTTAATAATACATCAAGTAAGTCTATAAGGCTAGTCAGTCTGGTAGCCCTGTCTTTAATTGTAGTGAGGGAAAGAATTTGGCCAACTGACACAGAGTAAGTTGTGTTTGCACCGTCAGCAAACTAGGAGATTGTGGTAAGTTCCTGCTGATGTGGTCAAATTAATACTTTAGTGACTTATTATGTTGTACTTACTTTGTGAATGGAATTAATATGTTCGCATAAGGGAAGATACTGGATTAGACCACTTCACCCACGCATTACCACCTCTCTATTGTCTTCTCTATTGTTCTACCCTGCTAATTAGCTAGGGAAAGCTGCACAACTTGCTCATGCCAGTTGACCAGACCCTTTCCTAGTCTGGTGTAGCCAGACCCTTTACCAAACCGCTACGCTGGGAATGGGTCTGCGACCAAATAGTTCTGCCACACATATATTGCGGCGGTCAACCACAAATATAAATTCCTGTACGTGTTCAGTCACCCTTTCATAGGTTTAGCAATCATGCCTAATTTGCGGTAGAAATTTAGCCATAAAGGAAGTGGGGCACTCACCATTTCCACACTCCTCCAGAACAAATTTGGTATGGCCATGTCCCCAAACCCTTCCGTGCGCTTTGCGTGCTATGTGGGTCTGGCTCTGCCAGACTAACACCTTCCTGCATAGCAATTGGTAAAGGGTCCGGCTACACGAGACTATCAGTCTGGGGCACCATTGATGAGTAATTGAAGTCTTGAGCCACGCTGGTCTGGCTGGACAGGTTTAGGCCATGTTTAACGAGGTCAAGGCCACAGAGGAATAATACTGGAAATGCCTATCTCTAATTAATCTTGAGCTTGCTACTCTAATTGGTAAACTTAGTACCAAGTTAGTGATCAATTATGAGTAGTTCACACATTCCCTTTGAAAAGCTTTCTTGTGGTTTCTTGAGGTTACTTTCACTCCCTTTCTCCTTTCTCTCTCCCTCTTTCTCTCTTTCTCTCTCCCTCTTTCTCTCTCTCCCATTTACCTTATTCTGACCAGCACTCATTCACTGGTTGCTATAGTAAAAAAAAAACTTCTAATTCAATTCTGCAGTATAAAGTAATTAGTGATTCTGTGAGCTCATGTATCAAATGAGTTGGTGGGAAGAAACACTTCTCCAATAGCTTTGAGTAATTGAGACTAAAGCAAGTGTTAATGGAATTAATGTGATTGCTTAAACATTTCCATAGAACCTTTCTTTGAAGTTGTTCATGTTAATTTTTGAGTATTAAAGCACACACATACTGAATTAATGTCCTTCTATGATGTTTGGAGGGCTGTAGGGACCCAGGTGCTAATTGCATCTAATTATACTGTAAACAATTATCGTTCATAACCACCCCACTGCTTACCAGCTAATGTCCTCATTATCTAGTATGCACCAACCACCCTAATATCATTTATCTGTTTGTGGGAGTTGCCTGCTGACTCCAGCTTTTGGGGGTTGAAGGTGGTGTCTTCACCTCCTGATCGTCCATAGGGAAGGGAGAAAAAAAATGGATATTTTTCCCTTCCTTACCCCCAAAGCCATTCTTCCTCTCCTCCAACTCAGCTCTGCGACCCTGCATGCATAGTGTCTCTTGGTGTGATGCATGCGAAATATCCGAGTATTGACATACGGCATTATACACACTGGCTATATACCGCCCCCATCTGCCCTGTTTCTGTACCCATGCCCTTATTTTATTTTATTTTATTATTTGCTTTTACACGAATGCTTGTCGTGTATCTGCTCCTCGTGGAGTTTGGTTTACGTGGGAATGCCCCCAAGCAATGTATTTGTGGCTGTAGTATCCGTGCACCTGTCTTCTATCTAATGCTCCCTTACACCTGGGTCCTCTCCCTCCATTAACTCTGTTTAATGAGTATCATTAAACTAGATTTCATTTGATAAAAAACAATACATAAAATACTTTAGCACTCAGTGCAGTTACAGTATTTTGCTTGTATGTATTATTTATGTGTGGTGAATTATAAGGACTTGTAACATAGTCGTACACTCATTAGCATAAAACTTTTCATCTTTCACTGTGTCTATTTGCTAGTTACTCACATTATGAACTTCATATTTATTCTCGTTAAGATAGGAATATCTAGGTATTGAGATCAGCAGGTTGCTCTGATTTAGACAGGCTATGCACTTTTGGAAACTTGTGAACTGAACGAATCACTTAAATATTGACTTAGATATTATTGACCTCAACTCTTTTGTGTGATTATAATAATAGCAAATTTTCTCGTTCTAACAAATAATATTATTAAAACTTAACAATACTGGCTGTTAGAACAAGAAAATTTGCTATTATTATAATTATTTCAGCCAAGAATGACTGAATTTTTGTGTGATTCTCTGTAATAAGATACAAAATGTACTAGTAATGTACTATGTTTGTAGAATCTTAAGATAATGGAAGACACTGGCTACACTCCTGCTCCAGCTACACTGCGCCCTCAGGAGCAGTTTGTGCCAATGCAGCCGATGAGCCAGCAGCAAACCAGTTCTAACACTATAGTAAGTGGCTGCATTTCAATGTGTGACCAGAAAAATACGCTTTCTGTAGAAGAAGAGTTGGTAAAGTATAATATCTGGTTGAACATGTGTGAATTAATTGCATTCCCTGTTTTGTCTCTGGAACTAAAGAAGAATACAGTTGTGGTGAGATATTTGATTATTTAAGCAGTTTGCTGTGACAATAAAAAGCTCTGTAATTTATTATCTAACTAAATCAATTTTGAGGGCTAATATATTCATGAAGGAGAGGAGAGGGGGGAGGGGGGGAGGGGATGGAGGAGGAGTAGCAAAGGCCCACACAAAGGATCTAAAAATTTCTTGTTGAAGTTATATATGTATGACTTTATAATCAGGTAGACTTCTGTGATTTGTTGGTGTGTACGTATGTATGGTATTCAACTTACGAGCTGATATGTTTTCTTTAAATGTATGTATATAATACTATAATAAACATGACTTACATGTATGGTGTGCATGCCTGTGACAGGTGGTCCAGCAACCAGCTGCCATGGCCCCTATTGTTGTGAGCAGCAAGCCTGACGATTACTTCCTCCTTTCTCTGCTCTCCTGTATATTTTGTAACTGGATATGTGGAATTGTTGCACTCATTTACAGCTCTCAAGTAAGTGGAATGTCAAAGCAATATCTTAATCAAGTAGACACTCTTATAATAGCACATTTACAGTTATTTTCGTAGGTTGTTTTTGGGTTAGGTGTACTCTATTTTAATGACTATAAAGAGAGAGTTATTTGGACTAGTGCCATTTAATTAATACTATACTTCTCAAATGGTAAGCTGGCTCCAAACCACACAATGGCATAAGAAGGAGGGAGGATGGGGGGCTCTGGGGGAGGGGGGGGGATTCTGGGGCTGGAGCTCCCCCATAATTTTGGTGTACAATCTAACGAGGTGATTCTCACATAAACACTTTTAAACCACAAAAAAAGCCCTCTGAGCCCCCCCTTTACCGAAACATCTTCCTATACCACTGTTAAGCTGAATTGGTCACTTTTGGCCTTTTTTTCATCATTGATTGTATTGTAGGTGAACTCGGCCTGGGCTGCAGGAGACATTAGTGGTGCCATTGACAATGCCAAGAAAGCCAAGACATGGAGCATTGTGGCCATAGTGTCCCATGTTGTCTCAGTTGGCGTTTCCATTGCAATCTTTGTGATCACAATGATTATTATTTTTGTGTTGGCGGCAGCCTCAACTGCCGCAGTTTCCAGCTCCAATTACAATGATTACTCTTAATGAGTAAGGATGACTGATTCTGGACTTTCAAAACTTCGTCTTCAAATGTTATTTCGTTTTGTCTTTTTTCTTTGATGATAATATAGCTAATTATGTTTATCCTGGTTATCAGTTTAGAAAACACAAATGTTCTAATTATAGTCTACTTTTAATGTGTATCAGGAGTTTAACTTATTACTTTGTAATAATATATGTCCCATTGGCTCATTAATTGTAATGTTTGTAGTATTTATAACTAAAAAATTTTAAAAAAATTGATAGCAAAAACAGAACTAAAAAAATGCTTCAACAACGCATTCGGTGTACCAGTACATATGCTAAATGGTATTCAATACAACTGCTCCTGTTTGTGTTTATTGTTTTGGTTCTCTTTATCCTGCAATGTAATAAACTTGGGAGTCCTAAGGTTTCGTTAGTGTAAATTATCTCTCAGGTTTATAACTTCAGCCTATTCTGCCCCCCCCCCCCCTACTATTTAATATCATTATATATTCTATGATATTTTGATCAACATCACTTCAATTTCTTACTGGTTTTATATTTCATGATGGTGTAATTGTATAAATTCTCTTTAGACTGTTTTACAAATGTGCCCATTCTTTAATAAACAGACCTTCCGTTCACTGTTCCACTTATTCAGTACTCCAGAATGGTGCAGGCACTGAATCTGCTTGCGTTTGTAGCAATTAAACATAAGATTGTGTACACTAAGAATTATATACACTGTTAACTAGAGAGGAAATAAACATTGAAGTCCACATAGCTAATGTCCTTGATGTTTGCATTGAAAACAAAAGTACACTATGAGTGCCAGCAGGAAGAGCTAATTTCCGTCCCATCATCAGCCTAATGGAGCTTAGAAACTTAAAAAAGTATATAGAATTGACTTGATGGAGGTTTTCTTAAAATCTAGCTATGTAGGACAAAGTACACCCATTAATCACCACTCCCCCAATTAGCATAGCCACACAAACTATATCCATAAATCCATATCCATTTTTTTTATAGAATATACATATCAAATAAATATCCCTGCAAAAATAGATAGATTTATAATAATTATAGATTACATAAAGTGAGCAGATTTATATAACTATAGCTGCAACAGTTAACTTTACAATGAAAATGTGTGCATATATTCCTGTAGTTATATTAAACTACTAAAATTCCAATCAACATGCCCAAACAAGAGCTGCTGTGGATATCTGAATAGGACCGTGTGTCTAAATATAAATATTTAATATTATTCAAATATGTACATATAAACATTATTAATATTAATAAAAACATTAAGAGTCGCTAACCCAATATTATAAGTATTGTATAATCCAATTAAACCCATCATCATTGGCTATGAATATTAAAAATTACTGTACAGCCCCAGAGACACATTCTGTGCTAAAAGCCACAGGGAGGGCTCCTATATATAACTCAAAATAATGAAATAGGAATGATTGATTATACCTTGTCTTGATATGAATGAGGAGCATCAATTAGCATACAGTTCTTCTGTGAACTAAATTAGCTGTATTGATGCATTTGCATATTAGAACCCCCCCCCCCCCCCCCACAGTAACTTGGTAGAGAGGGGGGGCGTGGTTTTCTTGGCTCCCCTCCTCCTTGACCCTATACATAACAACCAATTTCATAATACTTGTGTTGCTAGTGTAAAATCTTGTTTCACTTGGGCTAGTTTGACAACCATGCAAGTATTCAGAGCACTCATTTAGTGTTGAAATATTTTATTTTATGAAAGTGCATCTGAAGATTTGATGTAACTAACTCACTTGCATATTCAGAATTTTGACCGTGTTCTGGAGGAGACCTGCTTAGTTTCCTTCGACCTAAATAAATTAGATGTAACAAAATTAATACTCCTAAATAAATCAGAGGTAACAAAATACTATTAGCTAAGTAAATAAAATGCTATTTGTGCAATCAGTAGTTTGGCTATTTTCTTATTTGAGCCTTTTACTAGATGTTCTGTATTACCTCATCATAACTTTGTGTACCTGTTACCATGACTCTATCCTCCAGCAATTCTTGTTCATGTATGAATTCTATACCTCAAACAAATTAATGAACCAGAATTGGTTATCATTATGCTTTTAACTTTAAAATAGATGCAATAAAGTGAGAATATATATTTGTTCTGTTTCAATTAGAGATGACACTGTATTTAAACACAGTCAAATCAAAAGTGCGGGAGTTTGTTTATTACTGTAGTGATCTCCTAGACACTTAAAATCCTTGAACTTTAAATTGTCAAAGATGATGTGCACATAACATTGTTGACAATGAATTACATGGAAAGACTTATATATTTTAAAATTTACCCAAATAGTACAGTATCATCACATAGATGCTTAATGATCACATGAATGCTTAGTGATCACATGAATGCTTATAGTGATCATGAATGCTTAGTGATCACATGAATGCTTAATGATCACATGAATGCTTAGTGATCACATGAATGCTTAGTGATCACATGAATGCTTAGTGATCACATGAATGCTTAGTGATCACACGAATGCTTAGTGATCACATGAATGCTTAATTAAGTCAAAACATGTGCTTGAAGTCTTAACTACTGTATTTACCAACCACAAGCAGCTTTGCTTCACTTTGAGACTTAATGCGATCTCTTTTCTCTCCTTCACAATAGTACATCCCTGCATTCTCCAGAACCGCATTTTGTATTACCAATTTATTCATGGGTTGCTGAGAAACAACTTTAGCATTACTTGGTAAAGGTCCTTCTTCAAAATACCATTGTATTTTAGAAGAATAGGAACACATAAACTCTGCAGTATCTCCTGGCCAGACTACTTGTACTCTGGGCTTTATAGCTTTCTCTTTCACTGTTCATACAAATATTGAAATAATTATGGCAGCAATAAAAGAAGAACAAAAAAGTAAGAAATGACACAAAACATCAAGAACAACAACAACAAAAACAACAACTACAACATCAACAACAGCAAAAACAACAACAATGAAGCAACATTATGTAATGTTGTTTTTGGGAGGTTTCCCAGTTAGCACATTCTCTTAATGTTTGAAATATTTTTTGAAATATTTCCATAAAAAATTTACATTCCATATAACTAAAAGAATGAAAGAATGCAGTGGAATAATGAATGAATGATTTATATATATATATTATATACATATATAAATAAAATTATTACAATACTAAACACACAAAACCAAAAATATAGCTACAATCACAACTAATGAACTAAACAAGGAAATAAAATGAATTAGAACCCGTTGCTATATTGTTACTAGGTGTACTAACTTGGTAAGTGTGCACTATTTTTTGCCTTTAGGTATATGAACTGTGCATACTAACAACCCTTGGGGTATTGCTATTTTTGAGTTTTAGTTTAATAGAATAGGCTGGATAAAGCAGGGAGCAGGTTATGTGAGGCCGGATATGGGAGGGTCTACTACTCTCTCATATCCAACTATACGGGACCAGCCCTATCATATAACTCTCCTGCGGCTCTGGTACCACAGGAATTTACCATAGCTAGCTGCTTTACTGCTTACTGCAGAGCAGCCCAGGTAGAGTTAGATCTGGAGATAACAGCTGGCAGCTACAAATGCTAAAGTAAACTTGCTAAAGTAAACTTTCTGGCGCGCTTCAATTGAATTTTAATTGAATTTTAATTTTGGGCCGGAAACACGGAAGAATTCGCTTGACACCGAAAATGCTGATAAACAAAGTTGCTAGTGGAAACTGGGCAGGCCTCTGGGTAAACGGGATCTAAAATAGTTAGAGCATGCGCTTAGGTACTGGTGGATTTAGTGCACAAAGCCCTCGGGCCTATGGCCCTTGGGCTTCAGTGCACTAAATGCACCAGTACCCAAGCGCTTATGCTCTAACTATTACATAAATCACTAATTAATAAAGAGTAAACGAGAATAATAATAATGCACTCTGGCACTTCTGTCTAGAAGAGAGGGAATACAATGAAGAGTTTAGAACTGTTATGAATACTATCAATCTTTACCTTATTCATATTAAAAAAAACTTCTTTTTTTCCTCTATATCTATGGTTACATTATTAATTGACAATTATTGTCACTTTTGACTTTCTGCCAAAGTCCTTTTTAGTGGTTTCATTCATTACATAAAGAAACTTTAGTTTTTGTCCAGCTTATACAAGATGGTCAAGTAAGTTTAATTATAATTATATTTAATTGGTGTAAAAACATGATAAGTATTCACAATTTCTTTTTGACCATCTTTTTTTTATTAGATGTAGCTATTGTCTCCTTTTTATTCTGTATTTAAAAATCACGTAAAAGAGAGAATATATATCTAAGATGAAGCGTTGTACATTTTACTATTTATTTAGCTGAAAATTACTGATAATAGAATTCTTATGTAACTAATATCACATTAAACTCCCTATGATTGTAATACAAGACAGACGAGATTAATTGAAAATGTATGAAAACATAATTATGTACAATATAAAATAATGCTTTATTAACACTAATTTTAGTATTGAAAGTCATCTACTCTATAATTAATGTTGAATACTTACACATGACATTCAACTTAGCTACAGAAACAAAGTTATAACCATATTCATTCTTTCCTATACATTTGTAATCTCCAGCGTGGATTAATAAGGCCGAGTAAATGGTCAGATAATTGCCTTGGGTAAACAATTCACTGATAGGCTCAGAAGCAGGATATATCCATTCTACTACACTGGATGCGTTACACTTGAATGTGATCTCATCAAATATATATGTGTTAGCTTCTGTAGGAGACAAATAGCCTGGAGCTTCATACAAACAACAACACTAGAATTAGTGTAAAAATTAAAGGTTTCAATGCCAAACTACATAGATATTTTGATGCCATTTCTGAGCTAGTTTCTCTTCAGGAACTGATTAGCACAAAGTATAGTAAACCATTTCTATATTATTATATTAGCCGAATTCACAAATCTCACTCACTTGCACTATTGAAATGCATTATTTTTGCATACGGTCCATTTATCACACAAGAAAAGGAAATTCATTGAAAAAAGAGCTGCATTGTGTCAATGCTATGTTTACCTTCTGCCATAAGTTTGTAAGATTTCAAGTAAAATAAGTCACGCTCCATTTTTTTCTGTGCACACGTGTATGTTCCACTATTCTTGGGGTCAAATGAAGCAAATGATATGACAGAATCAGTATGTAGTAATTCAGGGAGTGAACCTTCTGTAAAACTTTGAAAAAATACTCTCATTGGTCCTTCAGTGTTGCTCCATGTAGTGCAATAAATTTTGAATTCACTTTCGACTAGCACTTCACTATCTTTCTGTTCCTTTACAGGATAGTCTAAAGTTACATACAACTGCTAATATCCTCTGAAGTAAACAAGAAAAAAAAATGAAGTTACATGCAAGGAAGTTTTTAGTGAGAAGAGAAAACTCATGCAGGGAATTTAGCAACACTGTGATGTCAAATGGGAAGAATTTAACAAATAAAATTGGAAATTCAAGTCATAATTCTTTATTGTTTTTTCTTATTTTGTTCGGAGGATGTTTACTTATAGTAGGAGTGAATTAGAATAGTGTTTCTGTGAAACTACTATACTTCTCCACCTCATCTAAGAGAGACATAGCACTATAATACATGTAACATACATTCTTCTTTCCGTATATATTAAGCCTACAGGCCACTGCCAGAAACTTGCCCAGATTGGTAGTCATATATACCATAGAAGTGGGAGTGCTGAAGTCCAATACTGTGGTTATAAAATATTTTTATTCTAGTATGCCAGTCACAAGTTGGAGTAAATAATCCAGTAATATTATAGATCACAGATACCACTTATGAAAATTATTTTTCTATCCATTACCTACCTACCAGCCATCCACGGGTGTATCACAGACTAATTTGCAATAACATTGTTACACTGCTTGAAGGAAAAAAATACTTGTTTTTTAGATGACTTACTCTTACTCAATACACTAGGGGCAGCTAAGTTAATTGGAGTAGTGCTTATTCAAATTGAGGTTTCAAAAAAAATTGTTGTAAAATTGTGGATGTCCAAGTGATATGTTCCATTATGTTTATCAAATAATGCTAAAGATAAAAAACAACAACAATAATCATATTACTGTTGAAATTAAGAAAAAATTACACACAATCCATAGCCTTAATTTGGGTTACTTACTGCCCACTAATATTTCTGCACTATCTGTCGACACGTGACCAGCTGTAGTATTTCCCTCACATTGATAGACACCACTTATTCCAGGCAATATTCCCTTAAACTGCAGTATGTATGTCTGTTTCCCCGCCATTAAATATTCAACTACATCTGCTAACTCAAAGACGAAATTTAATCCATCCTTAGTCCAAGTTACTGGACCTGCACTTTCACAGTATATTCTTACGTCTTGTTTCGGCTCCATTAAATTAATAATTAAGTACTTGGGATAAACATTGACTTTTTGCACTTCAACTAGATAGCCAAATAATGGGAATACGTGCTACTTCTGTAGGTTATTGAAAACATTTTTTTAAATTTTTCTTACTTTCTTTCTCATGTCCAGTATCTGTTGCAATACAGAATAAAATCTTATTCAAAGTTAAGTTGTAAGGATTAGTGCATTGTATGTGCACATGACAATTATCTTTTTACTAAATATGGTAGAGAGAGAGAGGGAGAAAGAGATAGATAAATAAATGTGTGAATATTTTCTACGAAATAAACTGTCCAGTATATAAGCCAGTTTTTTAGCTATGGCATACCCTAATAATTATACTCACAACATATGTATGGAATAAGCTACTTTCACTGTGAATAGGTTAATAATATATTGCACCTATCACTGTGGGCTCTTCCCTTCTCGGGCAGGCAACTTCGATGACTCGACGCTGTCTTGCTGGCGCGCACCACTGGTGAGCAACGATATATTCGCTGCCACCAGAGTAATCACTGCTAGCTCTTGTATGTAACTGTTGAACTATTATTTACACGTGATACTGACTACAAAAATGATGAGGGCGGCTTATATAGTAAGTTCATACTCCGCCCATAAATGACGCATGCAAACACACAAAACGACATAACTTCTATGCACAAACAACTCGTGACTAATAAACAATGATCAACACTAACTGTCAACACGTCCACAAATAAGGTCATCTCTATCTAACAACAAACACACAAACACACACACATGCCTGTTCCTCTTTGCCTTCTGTCTTCTTATGTGGGCTGGCCCACCATCACGTACCAAATAGTAATATCTATATATGTTATTAAGCGGACATAGAACATTTTAAGTATTGTTTCACCAAATTGAAAGATTGATAGATTGACTACTACAAGGTCAAGCTACAATTCCATAGACTGCCTGTACTGAAATATGGTGTATAAATTTCCACCCAAACAAGCTTAAAATGACTTCCTTGTATGTAAACCCGCTATTGTTTTTGACCATTCAATGTGTCTATTGTGTGTGTGCCAAGTACACATACCCATACACATATGCTCACATGAACATGGTCACTTAGTCTCGTAGGGTCACTTTTTAGGATATTACTTTCCCAAGAGGTAGGTTTGAGGTGACAACTGAATTCTGTAATCAGTAATGCTATTGGAACAAGCACTGAATTTTTATTGGTTTTGCAAATTGAATTAATCAGCCGATGCAATTCAATGTACAAATCTGAATGCTGTATGTCTCCAAGCACTAAATCCTGGGGGCCGTATCCCCTTGCCTCTCTATTCAACTTTAATCACCCCTAGTCATATGAGGTTGGTCTGGTGACTGCTGCAAGTTCATAAGCTATACATATATTCCAGCAGAGAGCTTGCTAAAGATGCCTTTTAATCTGCCACCTCACTCTATTTACAACTGTCTCATTATGGCAGACCAGATGTCATGGATTATTCTTGGGAAAGAAGATAAGAAAGTGATGGTCAAAATTTTTAGCTTTGTATTATGTCATGTTGATGCATATTCAAAAGATAAACAGACAACCTTTGAACGTACAGACATTGCAACTAAATTTATTGAAAAGTTAATGAAAGTAAAAAGAAAACGTTCAAACTTTCCGATTGTACTAAATCAAATTCAACTTTTAATCATTTCATTTTCAATCCAATTATCTCTATGCCTTTGAAGTTTATTTAGCTAATATGGAATTTAAATTTTTTTCATGAAATATAAAAATAGTTTTCATGAAATTATATTGGAAAATGGTATATGGTGCCACCCTCTCCCATCTTTGAAGCAACTTCCATCAGCCTTGTTATATACTCTAATATACCCTTACTTAACTAATAATCTTCTATAGAATCATGATATGGTCACTCACTTGAAACTGTTAGTTTTCCTTCTGAATAAAATAAATTTCCATTACTATCTCTTCCTTCAAGAGTATAAATGCCTTCATTTTGAGGTGTTACATTGGAAATATGCAAAACTTTAGTAGCTTGAAGGTATTTTTTAAAAAAAACCCATTTCATAACCATTCCAATCCCCGTGAATTTAGCATTTGAATTCATTTTAACCTCAATTTCATCGGGATAAATTTTATGAGGTTCTATAATAATAATAATTAGTCTGAGGTAGTTTAATTTATTTTATCAACACAACAATAATGTATCATTATTATTACTTCATTATGATGTTGTTGTTTGGAATAAAAAGTTATAGATCACTTCTTATCAAGAAAGTGGATGATTTATTAGCAAGAAATTTACCTATTTGCAATAACTTATACATAATGGAATACAGTCGAACCTCCGAACAACAGCCATGCATGGGGACGAACCCTTTGGCCTTTGTAGAGAGTTTGACCTTATTTCGGAGTTTTTTTGGATTAGATGAAGATCTTGTGGACCCAGAATGGAAAGTGACGTGATTAAATACATTAAATGAATCAGACGGATTCTTAAGACATTTAACAAAAAATAATAGGTCTAGTAATTGTAGGTAGTACATTAGTGGTGAAATATTGAGATGAATAAGTCTTAATTTGTAAGAAATATTATAATTATTTAAAATGTATTTAGTTGCACGCGGTTGAACTCTTTCCAATAAGATAATGTCTTGTATTTTGTTGGGAAACCATAGCTGGGAACAGTAGGTCAGCTGAGATCTTACAAGTGATAGATAGAGGGACTTCTTAATGTTAATGGGTGATGTGCAAGGAATTGTTCGCCTAATTAAATACAGAGTCCGATAAGCTTTGCTGCATATTTCTTTGATGTGGACAGACCAAGATAAACTACATATCAGAGATTAAAATACCTAAATCTTTCTGTTGAGTCACCGTTTTAATTGTATCATTACCGATGGTGTAATTGTTGTTAGTAGATGATGATAGGGAGACGTTCATGTATGCACATTTAGAAGTATTAAAAGAAAGTTTTCAAGATTGACACCATGACAATAAATTGTCAAGATCCTTTTGAAGAGCTAAATTCTCACCTGCAGAGTTTAGAGAGGCAATAAGTTTGGCATCATCAGCAAATCAAAACACAGACGAAAAAGAGCAGAGAGACGGTATGTCGTTAACATAAATAAGAAAAAGCAGAGGTCCAAGTACACTACCTTGAGGTACACCTGATTTGACAGGAAGTAAGTCAGATTTACACCCTTCAACCTCAACAAAATGCTTTCTATTTTGTTAGTAATCTTTGAAAAATAACCAAAGAGGACCAGTAATGCCAGTTAGCCAAAGTTTATACAGAAGTTCATTGTGGGGGACTGAATCAAAGGCTTTGGCAAAATCAAGAAACACAATTTCTGTGTGTCGCTTTGACTCCACAGAATTGAAAACTAAAGTATATGATAGAAGAAGTTGTTGAAGAGTGGATCTATTTCTGATAAAACCAAATTGTGTCTTTGAAATTTTTGGATATATAAAATCTATTATCTTAGAGTAGACTATTAATTCAAGTACTTTATGAAGAATGCTTAGGAGAGAAATAGGCCTGTAGTTGCTAACTTCAGATACACTTCCTTTCTTGTGGAGAGGAAATAATTTGTGTACCTTCCAGTCAGCTGGAATGGAATGAGATTCCATAATGACAGTAAAGAGAAGAGAAACTGTATGTGCAAGTGAAGATGCGCAGAATTTGTAAATATATGGGAACGTAAGTTTAGCTTAGTGATATACGATATTGATGAATGTCTTCAAGGCACTTCACATCAGGTTAGGTTAGACAGTGATCAAAAGCAAGTGATATCAGTATTATCTTCACTCATGCCTGATATCTCTAAGCTTTCTGTTAGAGATTGCACGAGAATGGGTAAACCCCTCTCATAGCCCCCTCTACTTGTGAAGTTGTTGAGAACAACTGAAGTGTCTGTAATCCTATCCAACCGAAGTAAATTGACCAAATCAAAGGTGTATATAAAACCTTATATGACCCCTTCAAAGAGAAACTCTGAGAGTATTCTCTTAAAGGAGAGAAAGTCTTTGATTTCCTCTGGGGCAAACCCAAAGGACATTAAAGGTAAAAGCAACAAGCTTCTTTTAAATGGATCTGTCTATGGATCAGTCCAGGGCTCCTCTTTTTCACTCAATGTCCAGAATTCAATTCAAGTTTCCTCTGATTCGCATGTTGACGTGGATCCAGTAGATAGCACACGCTGTGGTCCAAGGAGAGAGAGTGAACAAAGGCGCCGGTTATGGCCTGGAAGTACCCTGTATCTACCGCGTGTTCGGCCCACCTGTTTATGTCTGCCGAATGAGAGAACTAGTTAATAGAGGGACATCTGTAATGAATGTAAAATTAGTATTAGCATTCATTTAGTATTATGTCTTTTATTAAATTGAAAGGCACACAAGTCATAAATTAGTTAGGCGTGGCAAACTAAAATTGAAAGGCTAGGCAAAATGGCGGCATCAATAAGTTGGGTGTGGCTAACTGGCCGTCCCAAGAAGTAAATGTTGTACAAGACATTACATTTTGGGGCACACAGCTTGGCCGTTGTCCGGAGTAGAGAGTCAACCGTTACTTGGAGTCAAAAAATCCATTACATACATGCAGAAAATACTCCGTTCCCAACTGTCTGACCGTTGTTGAGAGTCTGACCGCTTCTCGGAGTCCCGTTGTAGGGAGGTTCGACTGTAACTTGTTTAGCAGCTAAAATTTATTATTGGATTATATTACCATCACTTTAAATATAACCAGAAAAGTATACATAAGAATTTGTAGACCACAACGTCTATTACAATTGAATATTAAGTTAGGGTGATATATACTAGTGAGAAAGCAGAGATCTTATGCTACAACTGCACACGAAAAACTAGGACAGAGTGAACGTTGTTTTCTATCTGAAACTTAAAATGTAGCAATTAAAAGTTATAATGGAGTGACTAGAATAGAAAGCACAACAGAGTGGGTTTGCATGAGTGTAACTCTGCAATGAAATGTTCTAGCCTGGAATATACATACTTATTCCACCTAGATATCTTCACAATGTTATGTTTAGGCTAGATATCTTCACAATGTTATTTTTAGGCTAGATATCTTCACAATCTAAGCGGCCCTTGAGATAACTCAAGTTAACCTCCAGTTCACATCTCTTACCTCTGCTTGATCTAGGTTTTTCTGTTATAGGTGGGGAATGTGGCTTTTCCAGTAGGTAAGCCTTCTTGGCCTCATGAGTCCTCATGAGTTCTGACGACACCTTACCATTTTTGATTTGGTGGTATCCTGAGAAGCTGTCCTAGTCTTTCCTTTCATGTTTTGCTGCCCGGCTGAGGCAAGCCCTACCTTTGGGGCTGGCAAAAACCTCCCTCATACCGTACTACCTTGATCCACCCCTTTTTGCCTATGTCACACTAGAGCACCTCCTTTTCTTGCTACCTTTGGGGCTCTAGTGGAAGTGAGTAATTATCGTTACCTCATTTTAACCCCTTATCGACCTATTTTTGGTGTGGGTGGGCGGGGTTATTTTTTCTGTGCCGGTCTCCCTTGTTGTCTGAGCATGCACGTGGACTGATCTGTGCCGCCTTAATGGCCACCCTGCACGTGACTCCTATCTCCTGGAGCTGTATTCTGCCTACTCACAAGCATTTCTTTCTCCTTGCTCTGTTGTCGACCCTTTCCCGACTCCCTACTGCCCTGCACTGCTTGTTTCACCGGTTAACCTATAGCTATTAACTCTACGTGTTAATCTACATTTATCACATGGTGTTATCTCATGGCTGTATTGGCAAGCTCATTATCCTACTAGCTTCCTGGCTTGCAGTTTTCTGGGATTTTACAGCTACCTTCCTCTAGTGAATTTGCCATATCACACTCTGAGCCATGTAATAAGTACAATATATATAATATATATATATATATATACATATTGTAGTGTAACATCCAGAGCAATTCGTATTGCTGTAGACTTCAGGGAATTAACCAAAGAGTTTAATTTAATGCTCTATGTATCTAATAATTTCAAGTGCCACTGTAATCACACCAAACAATTCATTACAAGCTATTATTTTATTATATTACAAAGCAAATGACCTTTATAACAATCAGTAGTTCATGTCATATAAATAATGTTAAATTGAAGTTATAGCTATTATGCAGAGTGTATATTTATATCGTATAGAAAAAACTGAATCCACTTTATGTGGCAGTCATAGTTTTATTTGCTTCAAACATTTTCAAGTATGCGTGGCAAGTAGCTGAATGGGAAGACTCCTAGTAGTGCAAAAATGGCCATTTTGAGACCAACAATGCTGTAAAGGCCTCTGAACTACGCTTGTTTTCCAAAAGATCGCTTTGGAATAGTAAACGAAGGACTCCCTGTCTGGATTTCCCTAAAAATCTTCTAAAAGGTTCGATATTAGCTATAGCTATTTAATTCCCTGCAGAAGTCATTTCGACCACTTGATTTCGACCGCCCTAGTTCAACAACAACCACAAGATCGGGTAAAGAGTAGAAAAAATAGACACGCTGCCTCTTAGTTAAAATATGGATGCGGCCATGGCCGCATGGCAGCACCCATTTTAACTTCCCTGTACGTGTTTCTTATTTGTGATGCAAACATTATAGTAGCTTGTATAGTAAAAAAAGTGCCATTGACATGTTTCAATTATATAATATATATATATTGTATACTAATTTCAGACGCTTGTTATGTGTCTTAGCTGAGCATGGAAATAAACTGTACATACATACATGAAGTTTGTGAAGAATTTACTCACCATAAATGTAAACTTTGGACAAACTATATGAATTACCAGATACACAATAATATTCACCATTATGGCTTTTATTAATTGAGTCTATCTTTAATTTAGATTCAGTAGACAGGATGCCACTAAACTTATACAGCGGATGATCTGTATTTTGAAGTGTAATCTTGTGATACCATTTTACTGATGGCTTTAAATTGCATTGTAGTTCAATTCTATTCCCAGGTTCAGCCCTTATCTTGGAAGGATGAACACTATACATTTCTAAATAAAAGACAATACATTAAATATTAATATCACAATTTAGAATAATCAGCACTTTAGCATTCAGTTGAAAAAGTATGAAATTATCACTTTCAATGCTTCTCTCAACTTAGAATTATCTTTAGAATACCTGTACTGGTAAAAATCTAGCTTACTTATTACATAGTGATCCTTCATGGGCTTCAGCCATTTTTCAATCTATCTATATCAAAAGGACAGTATCATAGATTGAATACTGTGGACATGATCAACACACCTTTACAAAGTTGAACTCCAGCTTCTTAGCTTCCTACTGACTTAAAAACTGGCAAGTCTACTGAGTTACTTGCCACTTGAAATTGCTGATGAGTCACTCCATGAGCTCATACTAGGCATTAACACACTAAATTACACTTTTAGCTAATTAATTAATCAGGAACTCCTAGGTGCAGTCCAATGCAGAAATATTATGTTGTGTTCTATTTTCACAATTCATTTCTTATGGAGATTGAAATATATTAATTTTTTAATTACAGTAAAACGTCCCTTATCTGGGCGGCTTGGGACAGAGGGGTGCCCGTAACTAGGAATTGCCCATATCTCAGAAGCAATACATTTTTAATTGGAGTAACTTGAAAACTACAAATTATTTGCAATGCTTTACCTGCCCGAATAATAGAGTTGCCCGTATCTTAGACGTCCGGATAAGAGACGTTTTACTGTACTGGATTTGTGTGACTTAAGAAAGAACTATCAGGACACCAATAATTCAAATGAGCATTAAAAACTTTTCCTAGGGAGAATTGGAGAGGATGTAGGATATGTTATTTACTCTATGAAAAATGTTTTTTTAATGATACCAAAATCAGCTCTCTCCTAATTGTTTCCTCTTTAGACCTTAATCTGACTATTGCATATTAATCAAATATTGCATATTATTCAACTATTGCATATTATTCAACTATTGCATATTATTCAACTACAGTATGTGCAACAGTGTTGCAACTGTCTAAAAGAATGGTAAGCATAAATTCAGAGTTTTGCTAAAATCAAACTGGCTGTGGACACAGATTCATAAAACAGTACTTGTAAACTGTATTTAGCGACTTATGCCAAATACTGATCACCTCGCTGCTTCTTTTACACCAAAGAATAGGACTAACTAGAAACAGCGTTTTGTCTCAATGTTGCACCCAAAGGTGCGAAAGTGAGCTAAGTTTTATTGTGAATATTTAATTGAAGGAAGGCTAGCATAATGTGTATTGAGCTCTCTGGTCTCGGTTTTTGTTAAATTTTCAAGTGGACACAGCAAATCTCACGGGTGTTAGCACCTAGGATACACTATAAAATGGAGTACTTTACTATACTTGTAATTTTATACAATGTACGTGAGCTGCTGAATGAAATTTAAATTTGAATGCTAGCCATTATAAAAATATTAACTTGTTAGTTAAATCTTTTGATTTAGTATAATATTAGTGCTATTCTTTAGCAATACACAACACTTTTACACAAAATATAACTAAGTGAAATAGCACATAGCTAACTAAGTGAAATAGCACGGTAACCAAGTGAACTATGGTAGCCAAGTGAAATAGTACGGGTAAGTGCGCATGCATGCAGCTTAAACAGTTCGAGTACTTCTAGCTTGAGACTATGCCATTCTTTAGCTTAGAAGTTCTACCCATATTAGATGGAAAATTTTCAACAAATTAGGAGGAGCCATAGGTTGAGAACAAAATTCCAGAGGAAGCAAATCTTTAAATACAGAGATAGTGAGTGAACGATTGTGTGTAGCTACAATACAAATGTTTAAAAAAAAGAAGAAAAGAAAAAAAGAAGAAGAAGTAAGCTGGCCTACAATTAGCGAGTGATAGCACAGGTATTCTGTGCTATTAGGGATTGATAGCACTGGTAAAGCAATTTGAAAAACAGCACTCAGCTTGCCAAGTGCTATTTCAACCGCTCTACTTGTACTATAAATCCTGAATAACAGGTTACCTTGCTATAACTAATACTATTGCTTCATAAAATGTACTGTACAAAAAAATATATAATAACTATAACATCATCACTTATTTTATTACAACTCTATAAAAACATTACTTTTCCATACTTAAATATTTTATAAAATGTACTGTACAAAAAATACAATATTATCACTAATTTTTATAACTACACTACACATACTATTATTATAGTTATTATAATTTATTTTGTATAAAAGTATAATAATAACATCATCACAAAATTTTACAACATACTTTCAGTAATAACTTCAGAGGATACATTAAAACTGGCATGTTTATCTCTATTGCTGTTTCCCATACACATATAAACTCCACTGTGTTTACTCAATACTACTGGAAATATAAGCAGACTGTAGTTAGTCATATGATGCTTAATTAATAGCCTCTGACTATGCCAAATTCGAACATTATTGTGATACCAGTACACCTGTTGTGGGGCTTTACAAGCAATTATCAGTTTATTTGTCTTACCAAAGTTTAACTTGGGGAAAATTTCTGCACCTGATAAAATCAAGTATAATTTAAAGTATTACATATTTGTAAGTAAACATGATTATTAATGTTATCATATTGGGCTAAGTTGTGCTCTATGAAATGGGAGATGGGACAGCAGTGGAGAAGGAAGATGAAAGATATTGGGGGGTGGGGGGGGATTGTGGGGGGAGGGTGATAGCGTATTGTTAGTGTGCATTTTTTGTTCTCCCTAAAACTGTTTTGCCCCCCTGCAAATTAAGATTTCAACGGTTACTATTGCCACAACATTTTCATCAATTGTATGGAAATGAGATATTCTTCTGAAATTTCAAAAATGTTAATTCTAAAGTTTGGTTTTAAAGTATACCCTCAACAAACAAAATTGTTGAGAGGAAAATATTGAAACACTATCTACGGTTTTCCCTTGATGAATTTAGGCAGCATTTAGACTGTATGTTTTTGATGTAAAAAAAATACTGAGGTAAAAACCTGTGTATTTAGTTTGGAGCCATTGCTTCCAATCGAAAGAACAAATAATTACCCAGAGAAGACTGCTGCACTATGTTTTCTTTGGGTCTCTAATAAGCCAAGCTTTGTAGAGGCTGCTCCAAATGAAGATGATGCAGCATCTGAACTAGCATTAGCAGCCTGATTCAGATTGTTAAAAGCTTGCCTTTGACTGCTAGTCCCAGGTGTTCTTTGTGCTCAACAAGGCTCTGAAAGGTTCTGATAGATCAGCTAAGCGGGGAGAAAACTTGCTTAAATGGTTAACCATCCCTATAAAACGTCTCACTTCTGATACATTAGTAGGTTCAGCCATGGAGTCTATAGCAGCCACCTTGTCTGGATCAGGGCGAATCCTATTTGCTCAATTACATGCCCCAAGAACTCAAGAACTTCAATGATGATGAGGAAAACTCACATTTTGCCTTGTTCACAATCACCTTTGCACATTCTAGTCTCTTCAATACCAATTTCAGCCTCTCATCATGCTCCATCTGGTCCTTGCCATGAACAAGGACATCATCAGTTTGACATATGACTCCTTGAATTCCATCAAAGGGTAATCGATTAAAACGGAACCTTCCAAAAGGAGTAATGAAAGTAATGAGGAGTTTTGACTTAGGTACAGGTTCACTTGCCAAAATCCGGAATTGGAAAGTGAACTTGAACGGACAGAAAGGAGTAATGAAAGTAGTGAGGAATTTTGACTTAGGTGCAAGTTCACTTGCCAAAATCCAGAATTGGCATCCAGCTCGGTTTTAATTGAGCTAGTGAATGTTCCACTGATGGTAAAAATGTGTCTCTCCCTCTTCACATTTTGTTGGGTTTGATACAGAGGGGGG
>WLWD01003761.1_pt1 | contig 32164 bp, 26 predicted proteins | sample 6712731 | NCBI WGS metagenome assembly WLWD01 (sample SAMN12718690, study PRJNA576275) | sponge metagenome | isolation source: marine sponge | host: Mycale hentscheli | place: New Zealand: South Island, Marlborough, Capsize Point | collected 2014-11-01
ACTAGCTGAGTATGCTGATTGCTGACGCTGGCTGAGGGGCTAATTGCTGACACTGGCTGAGTGTGCCGAGTGCCGTCACTAGCTGAGTGTGCTGAGTGCTGGCACTAGCTGAGTGTGCTGAGTGCGGACACTAGCTGAGGGTACTGATTGCTGACACTAGCTGAGTGTGCCGATTGCTGACTCTAGCTGAGTGTGCTGACACTAGCTGAGCGTGCTGAGTGCTGACACTAGCTGAGTGTGCTGAGTGCTGACACTAGCTGAGTGTGCTGAGTGCTGACACTAGCTGAGTGTGCTGATGGCTGACACTAGCTGTGTGTGCTGATTGCTGACACTAGTTGAGTGTGCCGACTGCTGACACTAGCTTAGTGTGCCGACTGCTGACACGGGCTGAGGGTGCGGATTGCTGACACCAGCGGAGTGTGCGGATTGCTGACACTAGCTGAGTGTGCTGATGGCTGACACTAGCTGAGTGTGCGGATTGCTGACTCTTGTGAGTGGGCTGATGGCTGACACTAGCGGAGTGTGCTGATTGCTGACACTAGCTGAGTGCGCTGATGGCTGACACTGACAGTGGGTACTTATAGCCGACTATAGTGTGCAGTGCCGTCCATTGACATCGGCAGAATGGGGTTAGCAAGGGGGGTCTCCTGAGGGGGTCAGGCCTATATAGTATATCGAGGCACAATAAACAGATAACGATGGCAATAAGTGTAATATGAATAGTAAGAGGGAGTAGCACTCAGGATAGTGACATGATAAGCGAGGACAGTATAGTTAAGAGAGGAGCGGAGGGTATCAAGCATGGCTGACACGATGTTCCATTTTGATACTATGCAGGGGCCCCACTAACGGCAGCAAGCCTGGTAGGGCTTGGCATAAGGGAGGAGCGGCAGGTGACGACACGGGGATAAGTGTCCTGCAAGAGGCAGCAGACAGACTGGCACAGGCTGGGGGGTCGGCAGGAAAAGCGGAGGCAGTGCCGAGGAAGGCAGGCCCAGTCAAGCTGGGGGCAGGTCTATCGGCTATACCAGCGGTGTTGGCCCGGAAAATCAGGAGAGGGGAGTATATAGATTTTGCAGAACTGCCTCCAGCCTTGCCAGAGGGTACCTCGGTGAGCACAATGTCTAGCGAGCAGCTACTCATTGTACAGGCGGCAGACTACAGGAGGACAAGGAGGAGGATTCCGGATGTGATGACCTGGACAAGGTGCTTTGTGCTCTACATTGGCGCTGTGGCTACCACGGACTCTGAGAAACTGGTTGACTTCCTCGGTTATGTGGATGCCATTGTTAGGGCGGCCCAGAAATTTGCCTGGCCGGCCTGCGAGGAATATGACAGGCGATTCCGACAGATGGTGGCGGGAGATGAGCATCGGAACTGGGCAACACTGGATGCGGGCCTGTATACAGAATGCTTCACGGCGCAGGCCCTCCCAGTGGCAGCTGCAAAAGAGCCGGCGAAAGGGAGCCAGGCAGGGTCCAGAAAAAGGCCCAGGGAACATGCGGAGCTGGAGCAGGAGAGAGCCGATGCTGGGACCCCAGTATGCGGGAAATATAACCGCTACCGGGGGGATTGCAAGTTTGGCGCTAGGTGCCGGTACTTGCACGTGTGCAACAGGTGCAGGGGGGCACACCCAGTATCGCAGTGCCAGGCAGCCCCAAAAGTATAACTATCAGAATGTCATAATCACGAACATTAGCAATTGATGGCACATTGTCATGGATAGTTACATGCAGATGTAGTCATATGTATTGATATTAAACAAGTAATACAAGACAGGGGGGATATTAGTTATTAGAGGGGGGTAATTTGGCGCGTAATAATCAATAAGGACTGCAAAAAGGGGATAGGGGGCATAGAGTAAGGGGAGGGAGTGAAATCATTACATGGTCTGCAGGGAATGGCACGGGCTGGCAGGCACAAGAGCTGGAGAGGAGGTCAAGTACGGTTCAGTGCAAGCTGCCTGCAGAAGCGCAGGCAATACACACCCCTCTCCAAGCATCAGCGTGGCAGGAGGTGCTAGCGGGCCACCCAGATAGACGGCTGGCAGAGTGGATGGTGAGAGGCATAAGGCACGGTTTCCGCATCGGATTCCAGCACGACCCTGGAAGCTTGAGGCAGTCAAGGCAGAACCTGTCCTCAGTGAAACAGCACCCAGAAGTGGTGCAAGAGTACCTGGAGAAGGAGCAGGAGGGGGGCAGAGTCTTTGCGGTGGGAAAGTCCGAGCAAGCTCAAGCTTTGGGGGTCCACTGTAGTCCATTTGGGGTGATCCCGAAGAAGGGCAAGGTCGGGCGCTGGCGCCTGATAGTAGACTTATCCTCGCCAAGAGGAGGCAGCGTGAATGACGGGATAAGTGCCGAGCTGTCATCTTTGTCATATACGTCAGTAGACGAGGTCATGAGGAGAGTGTTGGAGCTGGGCATGGGAGCATTGATGGCAAAAGCAGACATAAAGCAGGCCTACAGGAACATCCCAGTTCACCCGGAGGACAGGGGCCTCCTGGGGATGCAGTGGAAAGGCCAATTGTTGGTGGATGGATGCCTGCCGTTCGGGCTGCGCTCGGCGCCCCTCCTGTTCACGGTCGCAGCAGACCTCCTCCAGTGGGCGATGTGTAATAGAGGAGCGACGTGGATGAGGCACTACATAGATGATTTTATTACTGTTGGAAGGGAAGGAAGTGATGAATGCAGCCAGAACTTCAAGCTGTTGAAGCAGGTGTGCCAGGAGGTAGGCATGCCAACAGAGCCCGAAAAAGATGAGGGCCCTACCACAACATTAACATTCCTGGAATGGAGTTAGATTCACAAAAGCTAGAGATCCGCCTCCCGCAAGAAAAACTAGAGAAACTGAGAAGTACTCTGGGTGACGTACGAGGGATGAAAGCATGCAGGAAGAGACAATTGCTCTCAGTCATAGGCATCTTGAGTCATGCCTGTAAGGCCATACGAGCAGGGAGGTCCTTCCTGCGTCGTCTTATTGATGTGACGGCAGGGGTACAGCACATAGATAGATTTGTGAGGCTTAGCAGGGAAGCTAGAGCAGATGTTGAATGGTGGTACCAGTTCGGGCAGGACTGGAATGGCACAGCTATGATGTGGCATGTGGGCAGAGCGAACGCAGAGGTAGTCCTGACTTCTGATGCGTCAGGGAGCTGGGGATGTGGCGCATGGTGGGAGACAAAATGGATCCAGCTGCCATGGCAAGGTCTGGGTGAATCAGCCAGTTATGGGATCACGGCAAAAGAACTCCTCCCAATTGTGATATCAGTGGCCACTTGGGGAAAACTCTGGCAAGGAAAGCTGGTTATAGCAAGATGTGACAACATGGCAGTAGTAGCCATTGTCAATTCCGGATCCAGTAAAGAGGCAGAGGCTATGCATCTTAGAAGGTGCCTGGCATTCTTAGAGGCTAAATGGGCCATTCATGTAAGGGCGGAACACGTAAGGGGAGTTGACAATGAATTGGCGGATGCAATATCGAGAAACAAGATGGATATTGCATTTCAATTGTGCCCACAGATGTTGCAGAAAGCAGAAGTAGTGAGAGAAGAAATTCTTCAAGTGGTAATCAGGGAGAGGCAAGCAGGCAGAGATCCAGATTGGAGGAAGTGGTGGATAAACTGTTCCAGAAAGGAATAGCGCCATCAACGAAACGTTCATATGGGGTGGCTAGGGGAAGGTACATAGGATTTTGTGGGAAATACCGCTGGACGCCCCTCCCTGTGTCAGAAAAGGTGCTCTGTCAGTTTGTAGCATTCCTGGCAGGGGAGGGGCTGAGGCATAGTAGCATAAAGGTATACCTGGCGGCAGTACGACAACTTCAAGTAGAGGCTGGCTTGGGCGACCCAGACCTAGGTGGAATGGCAAAGCTGGGACAGGTCAGACGGGGAGTGCAGCGGTTGAGAGCAGAACAGGGGAAGAGGCAGAGGCAGAGGAAACCAATGACAACTGAAGTGCTAGAAGTGTTGAGAACCAGCTGGAGTGTGACGCCAGGTGGTACAGATGCAAAGATGCTGTGGGCAGCAGCTACGCTAGCATTCTTTGGTTTCATGCGATCGGGGGAACTGACGGTGCCTTCGACTAGGTCGTTCAACCCAGAGGTGCACTTAACATGGCAGGATGTAGCCGTAGACAGTATGACTAACCCCACAGTGATAAAGGTGCAGTTGAAAGCGTCAAAGACAGATCAGCTCAGGCAGGGATGCACATTAGTGGTAGGCCGCACGGGTGACAAGCTATGTCCTGTGGCAGCAGTTATTGGCTTCATGGTGGCCATAGGCAGGAGGCAGGGACCATTGTTCCAGTATGTATCGGGAAAACCACTCACTCAGGCTGGTTTTGTAGCGGAATTAAAGGCAGCACTCGTTAAAAAGGGGGTGTGCAGTGAGGGATATTCTGGACATAGCTTCCGGATAGGAGCAGCAACAATGGCAGCAGAGGCAGGAGTCGGTGACGCAGTCATCCAGCAGCTCGGGCGGTGGAGGAGTGATGCGTACAAAAGTTATGTGCAGCCCAGACGAGAGGCATTAGTTGGTATTCCCAAACAGATGATAGCGCGGAAAAGGAAAGGTAGTGGAGAATAGCAGTGTGCTGGAGGACCTGCCCACAGAGACTGAACGCATACTGTAATATGAATGGGTGTCTTTTAATGCTATTATGTTCAAAAATAATAATAATAATAAAAGGGGGGGGGCAGATAGGGGTTGAGGATGATGTATTGGTAGACATGGGAGATAATATTAATTGTTTGATAGGGATATACAAGTAAGAAAAGGAGGGATGTGTAGCCCTACATTTGGGGGGAATGTGGGAGGCTTTTTGCGGACAGGGCAAAAAGATAAATCCCAAAGGTAGGGCTAGGCCTCAGCGGAGCAGCAAAATAATGAGAGGAAGGACGAGGACAACCTCTCTGGACGCCACCAAGAAGAACGGGTAAGGTGTCAGGAAGATACAAGAGGCCAAGTAAGCATACCTGCCTGAATAGTCACACACCCCCCGCCTATAATGGCAAAAGAAACTGAGGTCAAGCAGAAAATAAGAGATGTGTACCCAAAGTTAAATGTATATTAACGCGTAGAGTTAATATAAGTTAACCGGGGAGACAAGCACCGCAAGGCAGCTGGGTAAAGGGTCAGTATCAGGGAGGACAGACCAACGCAGTTAGTATGCGCATGGCAACTCTAGGAGGGGTCACGTGCGCTATAACGTGGCACAAAAAATCAGTCCGCATGCATGGTCAGACACCGAGCAAGAGAGACAGAGACGGGCACAAGAAATAATCCCACCCACCCACACCTAATTAAGGAATAGTAGGCGGGAAGGGTAAAGCGAGGTTAGAATAGCTGCTCAACTCCACTGGACCAACGTAGATACATTTAAGGAGGCAGGTGTCCCAGTGTGACATAGGCAAAAGGGGGTGGATCAAGTTAGTAGGGTTTAGGGGAGGCTTTTTGCGGACAGGGCAAAAAGAAAAATCCCAAAGGTAGGGCTAGGCCTCAGCGGAGCAGCAAAATAATGAGAGGAAGGACGAGGGCAACCTCTCTGGACGCCACCAAGAAGAACGGGTAAGGTGTCAGGAAGATACAAGAGGCCAAGTAAGCATACCTGCCTGAATAGTCACACACCCCCCGCCTATAATGGCAAAAGAAACTGAGATCAAGCAGAAAATAAGAGATGTGTACCCAAAGTTAAGTGAATTTAACCCATGGTAGCTGAAATCTGGCCAGGGTACGGAAAATGTAACACCCACTGCCTCTCTCCCTCCTCCCCCCTTCCCACATCTACCAAGTAATACTATGGGTTATGTGAGACGAAGCCCTTCATCATTGGATATATCAGTCACTGAAATTCATATAGGATTTTTCACTAGGGGAAGGGGAACATGTAAAAAAATTCTTGGTGTATTCAGGGAAAAGAATAGCTGTGTACTCTATAAACGTCCTTGTTTTTACAAGCAGTAAACCAATTAGAATAGTATTTACCAATTTAATCATCGTCCTGTTTTAGTAGTAGCTATTATTACTATTTTAACAATCTTAAAATTCTTAGTCTTGGGGAAAGGGGTAGTCTGATGTAGCCGACCCTTTACCTTTTGCTTTTGGGGGCGTGGGGAAGGAAAGGATCTGGAGGCATAGCCACACCAAATTTGTTCTGCTGCACATATATTATTGTGGTGGTCAATTACCGTTAGCAAATTACCGGGAATAGCCCTGTTCAACTGCATATAGAAAAGCTAAGACATTAAAAAAAAAAAGAAAAAAAAAAAAAGAATGTTGGAGAATCAATCTGCATCTATTGCGGTAAAAATTCAGGAATAAGGGGGTGGGGCACTGACCACTTCCACAATCCTCTAGAACAAATTTAGTACGTCCATGTCCCCAGACCCTTTTCTTCCCCACGGTCCCAATAATAAATGTGTGTGTGTGTGTGTGTGTGTGTATTAATCGCTTCCTTGTTTCTTTTTTAGGTTTTCTTTTGCCCATTCTGAAAATGTTTGGAGAGTTGTGGCAGAGAGATGGCTCCATTCCTCAGGGCTGTGCTGCCATTGTAGTCCCAACTCCTCATCTTGCACAGCAGGTAAAGGGAGGAAGAATAAGCTTGGGGTAGTTGATGAAGTATGGCGTGGGGAAGCAAGTGCTTAGGATTGGTAGATGATGCTAAGATAGAGTGGGCGTCGGTAGGGTGGACTGAAAGGGTGATGCTATGAGAGTCAGGGTTAGCAGGACAATGCTGCTGGAGGTTGGTTAGTGGGTTTTAATCTGTACAATGCCATACTTATTTAATGATCAAGGTGTTTGGGTTTTATTTTTATTTTTTTATTTTTTTTATTCCTCAAAGTTAGGTAGAGCACAGTTTTTGCATGGGGTGTGTTTTATTTTGTCCTTCGTAGGATAAACGAGACATTCTTAAATTGATCACATGACTGGTTCTGTGCTTACTTTAATATATTGCATCATTTCATTTGACCACACCCTTTCTCTAGCAGGTGCTAATTTTTTTTAGACGTACCAGCAGCTAGCTCAAGTTTGTATACTCCTCATAGCACTCCAGTAATATTACCCACACAAAGCAAAGTATTTAACTATTGTGAAGGCCGCTAACTAGACTGACTACACAAATATTTGCACAATCAAATATATCATTTGGTAAGGTGTAGTAAAAGTAGATAGGTGTACCATATGGAAAAGTTACCCAAGTAATAATGATGTGGTAATATGAATGGAAATGCACAAATTAGTACTACTTGTGGTTCCTGGGCTGGCTGGCTGGAGTGAATCTATATTGAATATTAGTTTTGTCATATTTTGGTCAGTTCTGTTACACTTGTAGTATTTGCAAGCAGTAGGTTGAAATTCTATTACCTTGTTGATTCTGGCCGCAGAACTCTTCTGGTGGCAGTGCTATCTCAGTGCGTCGTAATACCACAATTCTCTTTGTGCGGCTACTTTTTTTAATTGGAATTGAAGGAGCTAGAAGTCGAAGGCCATGCTGAAGATTCTCCTTTTTATACCCAGACCTTCGGAAAGAGTTCAGAATGTGGTACACGAGGCCACAGATTTCGCATACGGAGAATAGCAGGGGAATTGTAAACAAGACGTCTCTGTTCAATCTATAGCACTTCGCTGCTTTGTATTTTTTGTATATCTTTACTTACTTTTCTAGTGTCCATAGTAACAATATTGCATCCTGAAAGTACTAAGTTGGTGAGGTAGCAAAGCATCCTCAGGTCTCTGGGTGTGGTCATTGTTGCTAAATGAGATATTATTAGGGTTTTTTTTTTTTTTAATGAACGATCTGGAATTCATTTATTTGGCGTTCTATTTAGAGCTGGGCGGTATATCGATATTCAGGATCATACCGGTAAATATCGTAGGGAAATATCGTAATACCGTTATCGATATCGAGGCGATTCTTTATACCGAAATATCGAAAAACGGTCCGACTCTGTAAAATGCGGGTATTCACGCGCCAATTAATGACTCAAATTTAGACGCGCGAGCGAGTCACGAGCAATAGCAGCTGCCTTTTAGCTAGTTCGAGCAAGAAATGGCTGAGGGATTCGACTTCGAGCAGGAGCTGAAGGCCAGAAAGGGCCCTACTAAATCGGTCGTCTGGAACTACTTCGGATTTTTGAATGAACATCCTAGCGAATCGGAGTCTCCTATTTGTCGACTTTGTTGGAAGAATGAAGTGAAACGGTCGGTGTGCTGCAAGGGTGGAAATACTTCCAATCTTTTTTCGCATCTTCGACATCACCACCCGGCGGAGTTCGCGGCAGTACAAGAGCCTAGAAGTAAGAAAAGTGCTGGTGGAGTAGCGTCATCATCAAAGGCAACTACTTCGAATCAACGAAGCCTCTCTGAGATGGCGAAGTACCCTCGCTCTGGTAATAGATGGCGCACAGTCACTGATGCTGTGACCTACTGGCTAGCTAAGGATATGCAGCCTTTTTATTCTGTAGAGAAGGATGGTTTCAAGAAGCTAGTCAAAGTTTTGGATTCTAGATATGAGTTACCTGGAAGAAAGTATTTTTCACAGGTAGCTATACCTCAGTTGTACTCAAAGATTAAAGATTTAGTTGTGGGTCAACTTAACAAGGTGGAGTTTTTTGGTGCTACCACTGATCTATGGAGCAGTAGCACTATGGAGCCGTATATTTGCTTGACAGTGCACTTTATTACTCCAGACTGGGACCTGGAATCAAAATGTTTACAAGTTATGTTTATTCCTGAAGATCACACTGGAAGGAATATTGCAGACACTTTGGCACAATCTTTGGATCAATGGAAGCTTAAAAAGAGTTCTCTAGTTGCAATAACAACCGACAACGGTACTAATATGATATCAGCTTGTCAAATTTTGGAACGGAGGCGTATTTCTTGCTTTGGACACAATCTACATCTTGCAGTGACCAATTCTACCAAGAATGATGACCGTGTTAAAAGGGCTATTGGTGTCTGTAAGAAGTTGGTGTGTTGCTTCTCTCACAGCTGGTATAAGCGTCGTGAGCTAGCGCTTGCCCAAGAACAGCTAAGTATTCCAAAGCATACCTTGATTACTGTAAGTACAAATAGTTTAAATACTGCATGTATGTGACTGCTCTAATAAAAGTACTGAAATTTGGAATAAAAAAAATTCTTTTTAATATATATGTGTAGTATTTAAGAAACTCTGCTTTCCAGTCCTATGATGACGACACTGAATAACCTGCAAATAGAATAGCAAAAAATAGCACTGACATCATAATTGTTCATTAAAAAGATGCTTACTTAAACAACCCCATTTATTTTAATTTAGAGACTCAGTTTTTAATTATGATCAATAGTTTCATTTATGTATTTAGGATTGTCCTACAAGGTGGGGTTCTCAAATCAAGATGATTGAGCGCATTCTTGAACAAGAACGTGCCATTAGACAAGTCCTAAGCAATGATCGAAAGTCAGTTCATTTGATACCATCTTGGCAGGATATCGAAGTGTTGGAATCAATCAAGTCTGCTCTGTGTCCATTACATAGCTTTACCGATTTATTATCTGGAGAAAAACATGTTACCATATCAGCTATTATGCCGCTGCTTCATCACCTGTATAGTGATATTCTTTTGAACAAGGAAGATGATACTCGGTTAACAAAAGATATCAAGACTAGAGTGAAAGTTTACATGGAACAGAAGTACAGTGATGAAGAAAATATTTTGTTTTTGAACATAGCATCTTACCTTGACCCCAGATTTAAATCCCAGTATATGAATGAGGCAAGCAAAGATGCTGTTCAAGAGAAGTTAATACTAGAAGGAAAACTAGTAACTGCTCAATGCAGACCACTTTCTGACAGCAATCAGCCATCAACATCTACTGACACCTCAGTGTCGAGCCTGCCTACTCCGCCCAGTTCTGCTCCTGTTCCTCAGAAAAAAATGAAACTGAGTGATGTCTTCAAGAGCAAAGTTCAATCTACTACATCACTTTCTGCTGAAGACGAAATTAAAGGGGAACTGGATTCCTACCTAAGGCACCCCACCATAGATGCGGATAAAAATCCTTTGGAATGGTGGAAAATACGAAGTACATCCTTCCCTATTCTTGGTGGATTGGCTAGGAAGTATTTGTGTGTTTGTGCAACCAGCTCTTCCTCAGAGCGTGCTTTTAGTACCGCAGGATATTTATTATCACCTAAACGAACATGTGTCAACCCAGACAAAATGAACATGATGGCATTTTTATCAAAAAACTTATAAAATATTATACAACTTTTCTCTTTAATTCTATTTAATTTTTCTGGCATTGATTTAAGGGGGGCTTTGACCATAGAAATTGTGGTTTACACTTTTGGTCATAACTTAACTATACATCAATGTTTATTTTTATTTTGGGCTCAAAAGATTGCCCATCTGAAGCTCTTCAAAATGAGCTAAAAAAATGGGAGGAAAACCACACCCTCCGAAATCCTACGATTTCAACGTCAAGAAAACCCGTACCCACTCCAGGACGACTTAACCCCTCCTACTTCAACATTAAGACTTCAAACTTCACACACACATTCCTTTATAAATTATTTAGTGCGTGAATTGAGGGATTTTTCTAAATATTCATTGTTGATTTTATATAAAAAAAAATTTTTTTAAACATCAGTTTTCTATGAAAATGTGAAAAAAATAAACATAACTTCAAAAATATATATATAAAAAAAAAAGCTCAGTTCACGCACTAGAGTGGAAAAAGAGCTTTCAGATGATATAAAAACATAACTGTAAAAAAATAGTGAGAAGATTGACAATTCCACTCTTGAGAAAATTGAGGTTAACCACAACACACGTTACTCCAGCTGATAATGCCTGTAATAGAAGAAAATAAGGCATATAATGGAGTTTCCAATGGAAAATAAGTATTTACTATGTTACCTTGTGAACATGGGTCACTCCACAAGAGTTCCACAATAACATAGGCCAGCCAGATGTGTCTGTCTCTGTGTGTGTGTGTGTGTGAGTACATGATTACTGTATCGGGCTCAGAATTCGAGGGTCTTGATTATCATCCTTGCCCAAAAAAGCACCCAGGTTTTTTAGCAAAAACAGCTCTGGCATTGACAGAAAGATGGTCCACGTTGTAAAGATCAGTTGTGTGATGGAACCACCCACACTGGCAACTGAAAGTTACACGAGAAACCAACCCCCGCCTAACACTGCTGTTCTCTGAAACTGTCAAGGGATGCCCATGGCAGTGATGAAGCTGCTCTAAGGCACCACTCAACTGCCCAATAGAGCAAATAATATTTGCTGACTTGGGCCTGTCCATTCTGACAGTTCCAGAACTACTGTTTGGAAGCTCAGGAGAAGATTTACTACCACTGGGACGCAATACAGTAGTAGAGCGCCCAGAAATAAACCCAGCTGAACTGCCACTAAGTTTTTGCTTACTTACTGAAGGTGGGATAGCCTTCGTGTCAACCTGTGGAGACTCTACTGGAGCCATCAATTGTATCCTGGTGCCTTGGAAGACTCTGGGACGCTTCTTACACTACGTTTGTTCCCCATAACGCGGGTTATGGAAGAAACTATCAACTCGAACAAAATAAGAAACAACGGCAAAAGTTCGATCGAGGAAAGAACGCGCAACGTGCGCAGTCTCCCCCACTTATTCCAATTGGTGTGCAGTTTACGTGGTTACTTAGCTCTTCCTGTGTGCTTTATTTTGAACTATAATAACCTGTACTTTGTAAACAAAGAATGAGCGGTACGCGCTATACAAACGGTAACGGTAAGACATGAAAGATTGGATTCTTCCCGAGCGGGTGATACAGTAAGTCTACAATAAGTAGGGGTGACAAATAAAATCATAAATAAATAAAGAAATGTCCAATTGACTTGAAACTTCGTGCACAGCTTCATAATGTTTCAACCAACTGAATAAAAATAAAAAATAAAAAAAGTTAAAAAACAAAAAACCCAATTTTTTCTATGGTCAAAGTCCCCCTTAAATTTGATAACATAATCAGTAGAAATTTGCTTACATACACCTATAAATTTAAATGGAATTGACGATATTTAGTAATATCATGATATTTTGGGGGGACGATATATCGTTAGCCAAATTTCAATATCGCCCAGCTCTAGTTCTATTGAAGCAATACAAATTTAAATTGTTCATAGAGAACGTAAGTTTGTTTAATGAAGGTTCTGTCTCATTTTGGTTTAGTCAATATATATTGAGCAAGGACATTTCTTTGGCCAAGAAAGAAAGATACCAGTATGAAGAGTTAATTAATTTATTGATTGATTTAGTGATTTATGTATTATTTGTTTATTTGTTCTCTATCAGAAAATGTATCACTCTGGATGTTATGATGCATGAATAGGTACATGATGTGTTTAAAAGCCTAGCGGAACCGGAATGGAACTGTTCTATTGCTGCATTCCACCATTCTACCTTTTCATACAAGTTGACCTCCCACCTCCTGGTAGGCACCCCCAGCAAACTAAAGCAATACAGTTTAAACAGTCTATTCAAGAACAACCGCATACTATGCCTGGACGAGGCTGACACCTTGCTGGTTGGCGGGGAAGCCAGGACGACGAGGGCCATATTGGAAAAAGTCAAACTCATGCATGAGTATCTTCACAAGAATAATAAGCAATTAGTTACTGGAAACTCCACTCCTAAAAACGATGATTCCAATATTCCTAGTGAAATTTGTACTGCTTATGAATTTTTTTCCAGCAGACCTCAGATAATTTTGACAGCTGCAACAATTCCCTCTGGTGGTTCACAGACTGTAGGCAGGAAAATCATGCGATTATTTCCTAGACATTCAATTGAATTTTACAAAACTGACGTGACCCATAAAACATTGCCCAATGTTGATATCAGCTTTACCTCGTGTGGAAGTCTGGAATCGAAATTTGACCAGCTTGTAAAGGACTTGGATTCATTCCAGGCAGACTGTAAAGACCTGCCGAAGGTGCTTGTGTTTGTCAATGTACCAAAGAGTGGCCAAGAAGTAGTCGAGTTCCTGCGTACCGGTCACCAAGGACTTCAGGTCGAATACCAGGACGTTCCAGGACGCAAGTGGTGGTCTGGGAAAGTGGGCTCCCTGTTCAAGCAGCCAGGAGTGTTCAGTGAAGAGAGAGAGGCAGCTGTCCAGTCATTTAGAGAAGGAGGAATTCGAGTGCTGGTTTGCTCGGATTTGGGGTCTAGGGGTCTCGATTTCCCTGACTGCAGCTACGTCGTCCAGTTTGACTTTCCTGAGAACTCAAAGTTCTTCTTACACAGAGCAGGGAGAACTGCAAGGGCAGGAAAGAAAGGGAAAGGTGAGTCAACAATTTAAAGAAATAAAACGGGGAAATAGGAAAATTATACTGTGAGTGTCCCAGAAACAATTGGGGTGGGAGGGGAGGGGTGAGATAATTAATTTTAAGGGGAAATAACCTGAGAGAACACATCCAACATGCTGTCACTTTGTGCCTACCATAGGATTTTTTACATGCATTACCTATGTTTTCACCAAACAAGGCTTTGCTGTTTTATAATTGGTGAGTGAGCGAAGCACTATACAGTGGTGTCAAATTGAGAATCAGGGATATTTATCGAGCGAGCGAAGTGAGCGAGATACTATTAGGGGTGGACAATCGTGTTTTTTTTCTCCTTAAAACGCGGCTTTTTAGGCTTGAACCCACTTTCTTCCGATACTACAGCATTAAGAAAGTCTTACTAGAAACTTGGGCTCCAAACTGTGAGATAATTCCTGCGGAACACTTGTTTTTCAAGGCCCAAAAAGTTACTGCCACTGGTTACTATGGCACTGAAAACCCTTTACCAGATGTAATTTCAGAACTTCGTTGTTTTATGGGGTTGCTTTAAAAAAAAATGCCACTTATTGTTGTCAAGTGTCATGCTAGCCAAACTGTGAGATAATTCCTGCGGAACACTTGTTTTTCAAGGCCCAAAAAGTTACTGCCACTGGTTACTATGGCACTGAAAACCCTTTACCAGATGTAATTTCAGAACTTCGTCATTTTATGGGGTTGCTTTAAAAAAAAAAAGCCACTTATTGTTGTCAAGTGTCACTGCTAGCCAGAATGGCTATAAATATTTATACTAAGGAAGCCACTATCACTAGAAGTTGAGGTAAGTACGTGGTTCCATATTTGTTAGCTAAAATTACAAAAAGAACTCTGGCTTTTTTTTTTTGTTTTTTTTTTGGTAGAGCTGCGACCTTGTACACCGGTTACTGGTAATTGAGATAGTCAGAATAGCTGAAATTGGATACTACAGAAGTCATCACAATTCAGGAATTTGAGATAAGAGAGTAATTCTGTATTTGTTTGGTAATATTAATGGTGGTCAACTGCTATATACTGTTTTGCATGAACTAAGCTAAAGTATAATGTTACAATTCTGTAGTTTTATGTAGCCTAACTAGGCAGGCTCGCTCGATGTTTGTGCTCAAGCACACCACTAGTTGTTATATATATGTGTGGATGTACGCATGTATTTGTACTTTGACCCTCTCGTATTTTTGTGTTAGCTTGGTGTTCGACCCGTCCCAAACTTCACTAAACAGAATATTCTGGTTTATCAATCGTATCGTCCTAGTAATTGAATTGTTTACCTCTTTGAATTCTTTTGTGGGTGCAGTTAAAACTCATAAACTTACCGGAGTTCCATTCTGTTCGAGTTAGTGGGGATAGTATGTCACTATTAGTCAATAGTTATAAGCCATACGCAACAGTATTTACTTCAAAATTCTTGAAGCTGTCTTATTCGAAGTTGTCTCGCGGAGAAATATTAGCTCGACTACTGCGTAGTATCGATGTTAGGGCCTGTCAGGCTTACATTTTTTACTACTGAAAGTCCATCAGTAGCTAACAGAAGACCTACAAAGTGAGGACCTCGTTATAGCAGTGTTCCCGTCGTAACTTCGGTCTGCAGGCTTATTGAAGCAAGTTAAATTTTTGTACGTGTAACGGGCAATACAAGTCCTTAGCTTGCTGATATAGCTATTGAAGAGTTTCTAGCTAAAAAATATCTGTGAATTGACGGAAAAGCTTAAACGTTTTTTGTATATGGTGTTGGCTATTTAGTCAAAACTGTACGGAACGCAACAGTAAAAGCTACAGTAAAAAGACTACCATTTTACAGCCGTACTATGGAACGGAATCCGGAACTTTATTTTGTCTCCTACTAGCTAAAGAATATCATAAAGAAAATGGTTACATAACGTGATTATTTTTTTTGTTGCTTTTTTTTTTTTTAGTATGTTGAGTGTTAGAAGTTAAAATCAACTGTTTAACAATTGTGTAGTTTTTAGGCTCACTTGCCATTTGTGCTCAAGCACATCACTAGTGTAGTTTATTCATTCTATGAGTGTTTGGCATTCGTTGTTGCTTTGTTAGTTTATTTGTTTTTAAGATAAGAATTTGCATGCATGATTTGATAGAGTACTTATAATTGGTATTTGAGACAGCTAATAGTAATGGGGACTACTAGAATAATATGAATGACTAGCAAGTACCCCATCACACAGTGGCGCTTGGCGCATTGCAAAGTAAGAATACAGTAGCATAAGTTATTTTTATTATTCTCTACCACTTGTTTAAATGAGAAGGTCGCGTATAAAAGGGCGTAGCCGGGGACATATTTCGCGATAAGTGGAAAATGGCAGCTGTCAGTTTTTGTCACCGACTTCCAAGAGACCATTTTAGTACGCATTACAGCAACTTAGAGCACAAAAGGTGGGAAACAATAAGTTGTGAGCATCTTAACAGTAGACAAAAACAATACACAAACAACAAGAAAAAAAGGAAAAAAACAGCGACGAATGGCGGGCTCTAAATAGAGAAAGAAGAAAAGTACTGTTTGCCATTGACGCAGCTAAATTCAACTGTAAAAGATATACAGCATGCTATCAGAGTTCTGCAAGATACTATCCTAAGGGTTCATCTTCAATCATGAAATACTTTGTTACGTACACAGGGCATTGATAGAAGGACTTGAGTATTACTCGCAAAAATGGTTACGTATAGCTTTTTTTAAAGTTAGGGCACTCATTGTAAACGTGGTGTGGATTGACTTGGAAGGATAGTGAGCTATAATGGAGGGTTCTTTTTGCGCGGCTACTTTTTGAATTTGAATAGAAGGAGCTAGAGGTGAAAGGGCATGCCGGGGATTCTTCCTTTTATACCCGGACGAAGGAGTTCAGAATGTGGTAAACGAGGCCACAGGTTTTGCGTATGGAGAATAGCATTGAACTATAAACGCGACCTCTACATTTAAGGTTGCAGTGGTGTGGAAAGTGGAAGAGGCTGCGCCCCCCACCCCCCCCATAATTTCCTTTAGTTACTTTTCTTCTAAGGATACAGTTGTTGATTAATTGTATATTTGTACTTCTAGAGAGGAAAAACTACTAAATTGGTTTTGAATTCAGATCTATTTATACCTACATGCCACTTGTTAGTAATATTAGTCAGTGATAGAGCTATCATATGTTAGCTATCACAGGGTACCTTAAGTTATCCTAGGCTGCTGATGTTGATATTATAGTTGATATTAAATATATATTATATACATATGTGAGCAGGCCTGGGAAAAGGGACCTTACGGCGCAAAAATTGAGATGTAGGTTCCAGAAGTAAGTCATCGGAAAATTTCTTTCTTTCTCCGATTTTTGTTTTTTCCAGAATTAGTCTTAGTGACCCTTACTCTACGTCTATGCCAAATTTCAAATGTCAAAACAACTTAAAAGACCCCAAGCTTGCCGTGGAAAGACAAGCTACTTTTTATTCTCTCTCGCTCTTGAAGTACAATAAACGGGGAATGGGCGGAGTTTCAAACAAGCAGCTAAAAAAAAAAAAAAAACGGCATAGCTTTGAGATTATTGCATACACTCTACAGCTTACCTCTGTCTGAAAGTTTACCGCTACATCGAGTAGAGTAGCCAAGGATACCAACAAGACAGACTGTGAGACACTCTGAAAGCTAAAAAGAACTCCATGTAAAACTTCGTTAGTCGCCGTTAAAAACGGCTGCACGATTTAATTGCGTATGCAGAGTACGCCGTTAAGTATACGGAAGCGTTAATTATACTGGAAGTGGAAATTCAATTTATGTTTTCTCGATTTCTAGTTCAATATGCTTTGCTGAATACAGCCCAGTTCAACTGCCAGTTTCTCTGTGCGTCGGAGGTTTTACCCTCCAGTATTTTAGCACTAAGTTGAGATAAATTGTAACTTTTTATTAGCATAAAAAACTCAATTTTTTTTATTTGCACCACAAGGTCCCTTTTCCTAGACCCACTCACATTTATATATTATATATAATGAGTAATAGCATGGGTAACTTTGCGGTACAGATTGCCCATGCTATCACTCGCTACTAGTAGGCCATTACAAAAAAATTATTTAATTTTATTTGTTTCATTTGAACTGTAGCTACACTGTATATCGTTCACTCACTATCTGATTTCAGGATTAGCTTTCTCTGGAACTTTTTTCTCAACCTATGTCCTCCTAATCTGTAGAAGTAATTCCTCCAAACTACTCTAATACGTTTTCAAGGCTGGCACAGCATGCGTGCATGCACACTTACCTGTACTATTTCACTGAGTTGCCATGCTATTTCACTTGAACGACGATTTTCTTCGTACATTTTTTAATATGCAATTTACGCAGCATACTATTAGTATGAGTAATAGCACGGGTAACTGTGCTATTCGGGTTTAGTAGCACGAGTATTGTAATTGAAATAGCACGAGATGAAGCCTAGTACTATTTCAATTGCTTTACAAGTGCTATTGATCCCTAATAGCACAGGTTACCCGTGCTATCACTCACTAATAGTAGGCCAGCTTTTTCAATCATTTTCACTGTAGCTAGCTACACTGTATCTTCACTCACTATCTCTGTATTTCAGGATTAGCTTCCTCTGGAACTTATGCTCCACCTAATCTTTTGAAAAGAAAACATTCTGTCTAATATGGGTAGAACTTCTGCGCTAAAGAACGGCATAGTCTCCAACTAGAAACAACTCGAACTGTACATTTCCAAGGCTAGGTTGCATGGATGCGCACTTACCTGTACTATTTCACTTAGCCACTGTGGTATTTCACTTAGTTTCCATTTCACTTAGTTACGTGCTATTTCACTTTTTCTGTGCAATTTCAATTGAACAGCGATTTTCCCCATATATTTTTAGGGCAATTTACACGCCGTACAATTAATATATATATATATATATATATAGTTTCCATTCCACAAAATGGCCATCGCACGATTAAAAAAGGGGGGAAATGGTACGCTGTTTGGTTAAATACGGCTGTTCCTGTTGCGTTTGACCACGTTACCGTTTTAATCTTTCCATTGACTGTATGCCTCACACTTAGAAACATAAAAAATTGTTTATCAGATAAAACGTTCCGATTTTTTTGTTTACAGGTATCTAGATGGAGCTTTTGTGTTTTAATTAAGTCCTTTCGCAGAAAATTGCAAGTTCAACCACTGCACGGCATGGATGTTTTATAGATGTTAGAGCCCTTACAGGCTTAGACTTTTTACTGCCGGAGGTCCAATGGTAGGTAGCAAAAGGCCTCGGACTTGGTTAAAGCGGTGTTCTCATCAGAACTTTAGTCAGCTAGCTTTATTGAACCGAGTTATATTTTTGTACAAGTTATTTTGCACTATCTCTTAGCATTTAACGGTTGATAAAAGGCTTTAGCTTGCTGATATAGCTATGGAAGAGTTTCTAGCTGGAAAACAGCAGTAAATCAAAGGAAATGCTTAGCCGTTGTTTTTCCGTTTTAGTAAACATTATTGGCCATTTAATCAAAGCAGTACAGGACGCAAGGGTAATAACTATACAGTTTATAACAAAACCACTATTTTAAGGCCACACTATGGAGGAAAAGCCAGAACTTTTTTTTTTGGTGCCTACTGTAAGATTTTTCTGTATTTTCCCCCCTCTCTTACATTCTGTATACATAATTAAGAATAATGTCATTTTGAATTATGCTTACTGTCAAATAGAGTTTTTAAGGTCATCTAACAAGCTTAAAGAGAAACACAGATATAGATTTTAAATCACCATTATTATGATGTGCAGTGAATTGCTATGTGGCTGAAGCAGACCAGGATTTAGCTGATGAGATCCAAGCAGTGGTAAAGGATCACAGCAAGTCTTTTGACCTTGTGTTCAGCAGAAATAAGATGTTGCGTAGAAAGATAAAGAGGAAGAAGATGCTGGTGTTAAACACATTGAGTGAAGCAGAATCTGAATCTACAGTAACTGCTGAGGAGTGTGTTAGAATTGCAGACTCTGGATTGTCTGAGTATTCAGAATCAAATGAATCTGCAATATCAGAGTCAGAACCAACTAGATTCCATGTATTAACATCCGAACTTAACCAATCATCAGAATCAGAATCAACCCAATCAGCTGAATCAGAATTAACAGAATCTGTAGAATCAGAATTGACTGACTCTGTCAATTCAGAATCGGAATCCACTTTATCTGCTAGGTCTACCGAGTCAACTGAAACCGCCGAATCTGATTTCTCTAACGATGCTGACAGGCAATGTGGCAGGAATTAATGGTACTGTAACAACTAACTTTTTTTTCCTTTCAATCTATATTTCAAGTAGTATAAAGCATTTCAAAGAAAACTTTATCTTTTGATTATCTTTGGGCAACTCTGCTGGCTATATCTATTTTTCTGGGGAAATTACATATGTACATGTACGTATTAATTTTAGTTTTGATACTAGGTTTTCCAGCCGTAAAGATAGTTTATGTATTGTGGAAGTATTAAGAAAAACAATACAGAGAGTGTATACGATCAACTGGTATAAACACAAATACTGCAAGGCAAAGTAGATTCATAAGTTGCTTGATTAGGTAGAGTGTCCAGATAATTCCCAAGTTAACACTATTTAGGCTGACAGTTCATGTATCTACAAGCTTAGCTTAGATGAATGTATGAATGAGTAGATGAATGTTGAATGTATGAGTGACAGTGAGTGTTGCAATCCTCGTTGTCATTCTCACCTCAGCATCCTCAGGATTGGAGGCTGCCTCTAAGTCCAGCAGTTTTGTTCATGTATCTACACGCTTACACACCTTACTCTCCACATATTTATTTTGGATGTTCATGTAACCTACAAGTTTCAAGCCAGTTTGTTTGATTTTGTATGAGTAATAGCGTGGGTAGTGCTATATGGGATTAATCGGCGTTCATGTTGAATGTAATAATCGCTAGATTCCAATTCCAAATAAGGCTGAATGTTATTTTTATTTTCATGACAACATACTTAAACCAAAAGAACAATACAGGACAATCACGTGAGCATAAAACAGCTACAGAGGTGAAATAAAAGAAGGGACGACACTTCTACACATTGTTATATCATTATAGCTACATTAGATATTTTAATCAATGTTTGCTATAGAAACTGGAGACCTGGAGCTTCCAATGGCATTATTAATAGGACTTTGTGTATAGGTAACTAAAAAAAAAATTTTTCCCCTATGGATATTTAAATTGTATCTATTTCTATCTTTGTTCTGACAACTCTGAGACTTCTGGGGGGAAAATGCAGCTTTAAAAATTATATAGAAGATGAAATCATATTTGTTAGCTAGTGGCGATCTTTTTATTGAAATAACAATATTATTACAAATTTAAATATAGTACAAATGATTTTATTAGGTAACTATGATAGCTATAATGGAGTAAATAATATGTAAGCGTCAAAATTGATTCATTCATGCAGCCACACCTTACCCAATGTTTAGTTTCATCACTTTACCAACTTTAATCTTTCACATGACTTCCAAAGAAAAAGTGAATCCTAAATAATTAAAAAAAATAATTAGATTAAATTTGCATTTAGCTATTAGCTGAAAAAAATTATTCTTCACACAAAACAACTTGCACAAAAATAATAAACAGTCTCTGTATTTCCCCTCTCACTAAACAAAAAATTTCCCTAAAAATAAATGGATAAATAAAATTTAAAAAATATCTGGAAAAAATCATTATAAATAAATAAATACAAATAGATAAATGAAAATTATGTGCATAAAATATACAATAAATAATAGCGGTCTTATTTTTATCTAGTAGAGGTTGCTTTGGACAGATCAAATATAACTTGAAGAGTTAATTTTAGACATGTAATCACGACAGCCAAGTATATTGACTAACAATTACAATCAACTTCATAATGCTTTGACTACAGGTACACACACAACAACAAAAAAATAAACCAAAAAAAGCTGGGAATATATTATCCTTCACACATACATGTAGTTTACTTTTCGTGGTTTAAGTAACCAAATTAAGGGAAAAAACATCCATACAGTCTTATCACAATTCAAGAATCTTGGAATATTTATTAGAAAACACTATTATGGTCACAAATAAACCCTCCAAAGGTACTAAAATTATGACTTAGAAATTCACCTTTTAGCTTCAATTGAAGCTACATTCTCAAACAGCTGCAATTTGGGAGCTTTATATTATGACCTCTTGTGCAGAATGACACTCCAGATTGACCTTTACTATAATAGCTGAAAAATATTATTCCTCACACAAGAAAGCACAAACACATACACACAAACATATGGACTCTCTAATTTGCTCTTTCTTGTGAAACGAAAAATAAAGAAATTAAAATAATACATGTACATGGAAAAAAAGTTATGGCCATAATTTAATTAAAAGAAGCAATAAAAACCTGAAAGTTCTGGGCAACTGTGGATATAATTGACCCACATATGAAATTTACACCTCCACCACAGACCACACTAAAATTGGTTATATTGTCCTCTCACATCCAGAATGAGTATAGATATGTTATACAATGTACTTCCCCTAATTCTGACCCAAATATTCACTGAAATTATAACTATGCTGTGATTGTTTCATCCTTATTTATAGGAATCATCAGTATGTTATAATCACTATGAAGTCATGGGTGATAATGTATTATAATAACCTATATGACAATGTAGCAGAATACTATTAAAATATTATAGGATACACCCATAACTTGATAATGATAAACATAGACAATTACCATTATTTAGTGTGTGCATTTTTATGGTGATCGTCAAGCTTTCCTTACCTGTTACATGCTCATTATTCTTGATGTTCAGTTGGAAAAGCAGTTCAAATCAGTAAAGTCTTACTTTTAAGTATTTTTTAAAGCTAGTGCTTAGATTATCTACAGCAATGACTACTGCACAATATGAACATTGTTGGGATCATGACATTACATTTGCAGACTTCGTGCACATAGGTGAGAACTTGACATTTGCTGTCTCTGAGGACTATAGCATACAGTCATGATAGTTGCCACTCACTGGGTGGGAGTATTGGCTCTGACTTGCGGCATTGGTTCACAAACACCATATCAAGTCGCCCAACAAGAACAAATTGTAACAGGTCAGATCTAGCTAGGTGCAGACTACAATGCTACTGTTCAGTTCAGTGTATCATAGATACATATGTGCTAGAAAACTTATAACTCAATCACTTGTGATCTAAAAATAGCAGGTATTTCAGTGGGTTTTGAAAAGCTTGAGTACAAGGAACAGTGCCGCTGATCTCATGAGAAATTTGATAGTGCATACACTGTATTTGCAGGGAACAGAAAAAAAAGCTGCAATAATAATGGTGATAATGAGTAAAAACAATCACATGCACGCATGCACACATACACACACACTTGTGAACTATTTCAAGTGTTCCCAATTGTTGGACACACAAATTTTTGCATTACAGTGACATCTCTCATGTGTTCTGTCTAAAGACAATAATACTGGGTTTGCTAACCAGTCACTGAGTGAGAGATCAAAATGCAATGGTGCTTATTTGGTACCAATTTAATTGAATGTAGTGAGGACCATTATATTTATGTCCCAGTACTAAGGTACATTGCACCTGACTTTAGCAGACTACTCTTTATTTCCACTACACACAATGTGCTAAAGACACAGTAGTTATGAACTTACTTGAAGAGGTGTTACAAGCTTGTCAATCATGGCTATGAGGCGGATCTTCTGCTTGAACCAATATTGCTTTGTTCCACGAAGATTGCAGGCATAGTGCAACACTTTTTTGGTAAATTGCTCTCCCCCGCTTTCGACAATGTGAGTGACAAATGTGCGTCTTTTGGATGTTGTTTGATATACACTCGACCTGCCTGAAGTGCCCGCCATCGCATCTCTGAATTGAGTGCAAAGTATCGAAAGCGAGGGTGTGTTGCAAACCTGCCATCATCGTATTTCATGAGGTGCTTAAAGTAGTTGCCTACTGTCACTGCACGCTCATGTGGGGCTAGAAAATCTGCTCCCGTAGGAAACAGAGTGGGAAAAGCACAAGACATGTAACCTTCTGTTACAAACTCATTCACTGGTGCATCAGCTCGAGGAGGCCAAGATACAGTAGTTGGAGGCATTTTTTTCTGCTTTTCTTGAATTGTTTGTTTGACTGTATCTAGTTCAGGCAACTTTGGAGCGGCCATGGGAATAAAGGATTCAGTATCATAATCTTGTTCGTCAGGATTTTCTAATGCATCTTCCTCATTGCATGTGGAGGATTTGATGCCAGAGTGGTTGGATAAATGCCCATCTTCTGGAAGTTCATTCAGGGCAGTGTAGTCAATGTTGACTTCGCGATAATATTTGTTGTGCTTCTTCAACCGCAGGAGTGCATTTAGCACAACTTGGTGGCAAAGGTCGTGATGTCTTGCGGCAGGTTGATGACATGACCCTTGTAGCCATACTGTCCATGAGGTAGGCGATAAACAGACATTAGCTATAGGAATCACTAATGATATCAACATTTCTTCCACTTGTGACAACCCCTGCAAAATAATAATGTTACATAAAGTCTATATTGTGTTAATTGTAACATTATATAGTATCACAATAATTGCTAATATTTGCCAAAAAATGTTTTAGTTTCATTGTTTAAATGGTCAATAAAGTGTGACCAAATATAAAAAAGAAAAAATTCTGACTTAATTAATAAAAAAATATTTGGTAAAAATAAATGTGAAACAAAGTTGGGAATAATATTAACCAATAATAATAAATACATGGTCCAGGATCCACCGCTAATGACGGGGAGGGGCCCAAATGGCTGGAGTGGGGCTGGCCCCCTTCTGGTTCCTCCCCTGTGGTCACATACTCTATATGGCACTATTATTAATCATGTGTGTTTACTATAAAAAAAATTACTGTATTATAGATAAAGTATATACTTACCTGTAGCCCTGGACTCACGTTGTTCTCAGCTGAAAATAACTTGGGAATTTTCTTGTCACGGAAGCATCGCCGACATTCAGTACAATTACCTGCCATCTGTGTGCCTGGGAAATGTTCCAAGTATATAGAGCAGATTAGTGACTCTATTGATGACATTGACTCATGGAAAAAAATTTATTTTAATTTTTTCCCATTCATCATTCAACAAAGGTATGAGTCGGTTACTGGAATTCTGCTTAGACACATATTTCTTAGCTAGTCTAGCAGACCTCTGTTCTGGTGTCTCTATTTCAAGATGCTTTCGCTGACGAGTGCTCATTCGCTCTAAGAGAGTTTTCAAGGGTTTCAGCTTGCAAACGCTGGTTTTTGTTCTCCAGTCTGGCCTCTTTGTCTACTAAAGTTTCATTACAAGGCGGTTCTGCTGATTCATTTTCAGCTGCTCTAGCCTGACTTCTCTTTCAGCTTCAGTCTCAGTAGTAAGCCTCTGATGTTTATTCATTTTCAGCTGCTCTAGCCTGACTTGTCTTTCAGCTTCAGTCTCAGCACTAAGCCTAAGCTGCTGATAGACCTTCAGTTGCTCTAGCCTGGCTTGTCTTTCAGAAATAGTTTCAGAACTACGCCTGTGCTGCTGATTCATTTTCATTTGCAGCAACCTAGCTTGTCTTACAGTATCTGATTCAGTGGTTCTTTAGGATCCTCATATTCTGTAGACTAGCTTCTTTTTGTTCAGGGATTCAGCCTTGAACAGTTGCTGTTTATATTCACAAGCATTCTGTAATCTTGAGGTTCTTTGAATCATAGATTCATTGGCCAATGCAGCTTTTCTTCCAGTCTATTTTTTTTTTTCAACTGGAGTTTCTGCAGCACTCTGGCTCTATCTCTACAGTTTCTTTTTATTCGCCGCTCCTCCCGCTCTAGATCAGTTTCAGCCAAGCGTTTGGTTCTCTTTGTCAAGCTTAACCCTTTTCTCTCAAACACTCTTAGCAGTAAAATTGGGTAGTTCCATGGCTCAAAATAGAACTGTACAGATGAAGAAATTTTATTCTGAAAAGAACTAAATATCTTACTAACCGCGGAACTAATTTCCATAGTATCAGACAACCCTTTTATGCAAAGCAATTGAAATATTTGGTAAAATACACGTGCTGTAAAGATTAAAAAAGATTAAAAGAAAATAAAGAGCCGGAGTTATTGACGTACTTTTAGCAAAGTAATTAGGTACTTACATAGTAGTAATAGCGTTCTCACTACCGTCGGCTCTTGACAACTTACAAGCGGAACCATCGTAGAAAAAACAAAAGGCGAAATTTGGAAATTACGTCTGATAAAGGGTTTCAAAGTCATAGTAACAGTCGCAGCAACTTTAGTGACTTGAAAATCAAACGTTTTCTCAAGTATTATCACACAATTTGGAGCCTATGTTTAAAGTAAGACTGAAACCCATGTTTTTAGGAGAAAAAAGGCACCCGCGTGCGCGTTTAAGGGGCATACGTACCATCCATACATACATATATACATACTAGTGATGCACTCTAATAGCACAAAATAGCGAAGCGAGCGATGCATGTTCCCTGTAATTGCAGCTATTCCGTGCATGCTTGGTGTGGCTACAAAATACTGTCAATAAAGTGAGAAAACAATAGTGGTAGCTTTTTTCTATGATGAAGGCTCCTGGTACCGTAATCCTCAGGAATAGTCTAATAAATAAATTAGGAACATTTAATGGCTTTTCAAAAAGTTAGTTTTAGCTCTCCTCCTCCTTGCCCTGTCTTTTTCATTTCTTATCTCTCTCCTTACTAATTTTTCTTCAGGAGTTTCTAATGCCCTCAAAGCTCTTGACCGAGCGTTTCTAACGTTTTGTCTACTGGGCATCGCTACTTCGTACGGCGGGTAAACAAAACAAAATGTTGCTAAGAAGGTTACCCGGACCGCGCAAGCGCGTAGGAGAAAAGGTGCACACGTACGCCCACGCAAGAACAAAAACAATTTCTAGACCTAAGTATATATATATATATATATATATCGCGAACTCATTAGAGAGTCAGCTCCGCTCGCTTCGCTAACTAATGATGTGCTTGAGCACAAATGGCGAGCAAGCCTAAAACTACACTTTTGTTAAACGATTGGTTTTCACTTCTAACATTCAAGCTACTATAAAAAATCCAGTTTTTAAATTACGTATAATACGGTAAAGGTATTCAACGCCATAGTAACTGCTCCCCGCAACTGTTTGAAGTGGAAAAAAAAAGCAACAACAACAACAAAAAAAAAGTCACGTTCTTTAAACTTTTTCTTTGCGTAATAGCTGTAACGCACAATACTTAACATACTTACGCAAGACCTACCTTGTGGAATGTCTAGTGTACAATGAATTTAAGTAAATACTGTTGCGTAGAGCTTATGACTAATAGCTATCAACTTACCACCACCACTAACTCGAATAGAAATTGAACTCCAGTAAGTTTCGAGTTTAAACTGCACCGGCAAAAGAATTTAAAGCGGTAAACAATTCAATTTCTAGGATGATACGGGTAATGATCGATAAACCAGAGGATACTGTTTAGTGATGTTTGGGACGGGGTCAAACACTGAGCTAACTCGAAAGTACGAGAGGGTCAAAGTACAAATGACATACGTACGTCCAAACATTATTGGCGAGTGAGCGTAGCTAGCGAGACACTTACAGGGGTAACACAATTGAAAATCAGGAATGTTTGTTTGTTTATATATATGGACGTACGTATGTCATTTTGTACTTTGACCCTCCGTATTTCTGTGTTCGCTCCGCGTTCGACCCCGTCCCAAACTTCACTAAACAGAATCCTCCGGTTTAGCGACCATTACCCGTATCGCCTTAGAAATTGAATTGTTTACGGCTTTGAATTGTTTTGCGGGTGCAGTTAAAACTCAAAAACTTATGGCTGCTCCATTTCTATTCGAGTTAGTGGTGGTGGTAAGTTAATACGCTATTTGTCACAGTTATAAGCCCTACTCAACAGTATCTACTTAAAAATTCATTGTTCACTAGACTTACCACGAATAAATCTTGCGTAGGTATGTTCAGTAGTGAAAGTATTGTGTGTTACAACTACTATTAGGAATATCACAAAGAAAAATTTAAATAACGTGACTTGATTTTGTTGCTTCTTTTTCAAATTCAAACTGTTGCGAGAGCGGTTACTATGACACTGAAACCCCTTCTGCATACGTAATTTAATAACTCGACTTTATTTTAGTAGCTTGAGTGTTAGTTGTTAAAATCAAATTTAACAATAGTGTAGTATAAGGCTCGCTCGCCATTTGTGCTCAAGCACACCACTAGTTTATTTGTGTATATGTATGGACGTACGTAAGGCATTTTTGTACTTTGACCCTCGCGTTTTTGTGTTAGTTCGGTTGTCAACCCCGTCCCAAACTTCACTAAACAGAATCCTCTGTTTATCGATCAGTACCCGTATCACCCTAGAAATTGAATTGTTTACCTTTTGAATTCTTTTACTGGTGCAGTTATAACGTAAAAACTTACAGGACTTCCATTTCTATTCGAGTTAGTGGCTGTGGTAAGTCAATGGGCTCTTTGGCATGGTTATAAGCCATACGCAACAGTATTTACTTGAAAATACATTGTCCACTAGACTACCGCGAAGGTAAGTCTGTGTAGGTGCATGTCCAGTTGTGTCAAAGCATTGTGTGTTACAACCACTACTTAGCTAAAGAATATCACAAAGAAAACTTTTAAATAACGTGTATTGTTTTGTTGTTGTTTTTTTCCTTCAATTCAAGCAGTTGCAGAGAGTTGTTACACTGAAATCCCTTTACTGTGTATGCGAAATTTAAAAACTGGACCTTATTTTGAGTAGCTTCAGTGTTAGAAGTCAAAATCATACATATAAAAATAGTATAGTCTTTAGACTCGCTCGCCATTTGTGCTCAAGCACATCACTAGTATACAAACTAACAAACATCCCCGATTTTCAATTGTGTTACCCTGTGAGTGTCTCGCTCGCCAATATTATACCCAATTTTGCATTATCCACCCCTAATACTGTCTCGCTCGCTCGCCAACTAGTGCTGTGCTTGAGCACAAATGGCGAAATTAAAGTAAGACTTGCAAATGTCGTAGTATCCCAAGAAACTGTGATTAAGCCTGAAAAACCTTGTGTTTTTAGGAGAAAAAAGACCCCGCGCGCGTTTGAGATGCATACGTACCATCCATCCATCCATCCACATTATATATATATTATATATATTGTCTCGCTCGCTCCGCTTGCTCGCCAATTAATTATACGACGCGTAAAAAATGTATGGGAAAATCGCTGTTCAAGCACGGGAAAAGTAACTAAGTGAAATATCACGGTAGCTAAGTGAAATAATACGGGTAAGTGCGCACGCTTGCAGCGTAACCTTGGAAACGTACAGTTCGAGTAGTTTCTAGTTGGAGACAATGTCATTCTTTACCACAGAAGCTCTATCCGTAATAGGCGGAAAGTTTTTAACAGATTAGGAGGTGCTATACGTTGTAAACGAAGTTCCAGCGGAAGCTAATCCTGAAATAAGGAGACTCATACATATACCAAAATCTCACTTGAAACTCGTTAGTGAGAGTCTTGCTTCGTTCGCCCAATAATGGATAGAGTTATTCAAGAAATTGTTTTTGTTCTTGCGTGGGCGTAGTGTGTAACCTTTCTCCTACGCGCTTGCGCGGGCCGGGTAACCTTCTTAGCAACATTTTGTTTCGTTTACCCGCCGTACGAAGTAGCGATGCCCAGTAGACATGGAGCATCGTGTGGTGACGTCCACCGCAGGTCTTACAAATCTTGAACCCATGTTGGGAGGAAAAACAATTTAAACAAAGTCTGCACTCCCTCACCAGTTTGTTTCTTTTGTCCACGTCCATGGCGTTGAAGGAGGGACACCGGAGGAGGCCGTGCTGCTCTTTGCAAGCCGGGCAACCATTCGGTGACTTCTTGGTAGGATGAATGGAGTTGGAGCGGAATCTCGGGGACGGCGAAGTGGAGGATGTTGAGAATGGAATGTAGGGTGTGGTAGCTGGAGGAGTATTGACAGATGTTCCTGGCTCAGGTGCTAGCTCCTTGATCCAGAACTTGATGAAGTCCGTGACTGCAGACATGTCCGGGATGGAACCAGGCTTCTTATGTCTGAGCCACTCCCGCTTGCATTCGGGTGACATCATGCCAACTACGATCATGCCGAGGTAAGCCGAGAGACTGTCTCCCAGAAGTGATTGGAGTTTCTGAAATGAAAGAGAGACATTATTATAAACATCGTTAAGGTCTTGTGAGTTCAAACCCAAGTGGGTGGCTTTGTTTATCTTCTGGATCAGCAATGGACTGACTACTTCTGGTGAGCCGAATCTTTCTTTGAGGGTGGTCATCATGGAGTCCAGATTTGTCCCACTACAGGGTAGGTTGTGGAGGAGTGATTGTCCCAATGGGTGCTGCACAGCCTTGATCAGATGACCCTGAATCTCAAGGTCAGAATGACCCTTGGCCCTTGTCTTGATGGCAGCACGGAACCTGCTCTCGAAGACTTCCCATTTGAGAGGGTCGCCATCGAAAGTAGGGACCTCGATATGGAGAGTGGAGCCACTGTGGCTGGATGGAGGGACAGAGGTTGGTACGGACGGAGCTGGAACAGGTGGAGTAGAGCGGGGATCTCTGTGGTCTTTGCTGACAATGTGATGGAGGTGGTTGGCCTTCTGTTCGACGTCTAGGAAACGATCTCGAACCTGAGGCAAGACTCTGTGCACGGACGCAGAGGAAGCAGACAATGTCATGCATCGTGCATACAAGGACTCCACCGTGGATCTATAGGTGGGTGAGTCTGGCTGAGGACTGTCCATGAGATGTGTCAGCTGTCTCAAGAGTACTGAGCTGTCATCCCAGTGAAGACCTGCTTTCTGGAAGGACAGAAGGATGCCTTTGAGCGAGCGGTAGGCGTCAGAGAGTTTATCCTTTTCCTCATCTTCGTCCACGGCGAGCTCGGGCTGTGCGATGTAGATCTCATCGATCTGAGCCTGGAGCTTCTCTAGGTCAGCGGTCTGGGTCTGCAGGTCGAGGAGAAATTCATCTGCGTCAGTGAACACAATATCCTCTGGATGGAATTCTTGAAGTTCCTGAACCTTTTTCTTGATCTTCGTGATCTGTCCACGGCGATGTCCTCGACGACGACGTAGAGTTTCCAGGGAGGTAATGATGTTGGCGTCGTCATCCATGGCAGATAGAATATATAGGTTGAAGGGTGGATGCCAGGAGTTGAGTGTCGGAGAAAACGGGTACGTCCAAGGTGACGACTGGAATGGAGTAGGAGATGATGGAAGTGGATGAAATCGGAGGAAAACAACCAAGTCCAAGGTGTTGATGGAAACGGAGATGGAAATGGTGGAAGGTGACCTCTCGGAGCTGAACCGTCAGACTTCGATGAATGGCGGAACTGACTTCTAATAGTTCAATGGAGAGCTAGTACTGGAACGAACTCAAGGCTCGAAGGACCAACCAATGTGCGGGGGGGTGTAAATACCTATGCACTGAGTGGCCTGTGAGCTTAGCTAGCTAACTACGAAGGACCAGTTTGTCCACTTAACAGGGCGCTCCTCAAATGACTAGTCAACCGCTGGCCCGCGAAAGCTTGCAGTCTCTTAGCCTGAGGCAAAAGTGCGCAGCGCCTTACAGTATCTCGCAAGTCTGTCAGAGGTGAACAACCTTTTTATCAACAAATACACAAAACTAAATACAACACATAAGGGTGCGGGGATGGATGGTTATAAATGAATATGATTAGCATGATGGATAGGAATGGGTAATGGATGACACAGGGAAATGTTTAATGTTCAACGTTCGGGACCATGTTTGGAGATATTCGGAGTCTTCTACTTTGGCTGCTCTGGCTGGACTGGAGTCCCAGACAATATTTTTGTTACAACAGTGTACTATTCAACAGCAAAATATAATATAAATGAAAGCATAGCGACTAAAGTGACTACAATATTGCTAATACTCAGCTAGAATAATGTAAGCTAATTCTAAATAATATTATATCAACATATTTAAGGTAATTCTAATGTAATAGCTAAAGTGTTTGAATTCATTTTTGACTACTTTTATTGTCCAGTTAAAAGGGTAAAGATCATCCAAATCGTCGACATCGCCTGTATCTACGTCTTGATCGTCTCCTCCTAAATCGCCTCCTTCTTCTTAGTCTCCTCCTTCTCCTAAATCGCCTCCTTCTCCTTGGTCGCCTCCTTCTCCTTGGTCGCCTTCTTCTCCTTAGTCGCCTTCTTCTCCTTAGTCGCCTTCTGCGTCTTGGTCTTCTTCTAGGCCTTCTTCTAGGTCTGCGTCTTGGTCTGCGTCGTGGCCTTCTTCTTGGTCTGCGTCTTGGTCTTCTTCTAGGCCTTCTTCTAGGTCTGCGTCTTGGTCTGCGTCGTGGCCTTCTTCTAGGTCTGCGTCTTGGTCTTCTTCTAGGCCTTCTTCTAGGTCTGCGTCTTGGTCTGCGTCGTGGCCTTCTTCTTGGTCTGCGTCTTGGTCTTCTTCTAGGTCTGCGTCTTGGTCTGCGTCGTGGCCTTCTTCTTGGTCTGCGTCTTGGTCTTCTTCTAGGCCTTCTTCTTGGTCTGCGTCTTGGTCTTCTTCTAGGCCTTCTTCTAGGTCTGCGTCTTGGTCTGCGTCGTGGCCTTCTTCTTGGTCTGCGTCTTGGTCTTCTTCTGGGCCTTCTTCTAGGTCTGCGCCTTGGTCTGCGTCGTGGCCTTCTTCTAGGTCTGCGTCTTGGCCTGCGTCGTGGCCTTCTTCTAGGTCTGCGTCTTGGTCTGCGTCGTGGCCTTCTTCTTGGCCTGCGTCTTGGTCTTCTTCTAGGCCTTCTTCTAGGTCTGCGTCTTGGTCTGCGTCGTGGCCT
>WLWD01000284.1_pt1 | contig 32130 bp, 27 predicted proteins | sample 6712731 | NCBI WGS metagenome assembly WLWD01 (sample SAMN12718690, study PRJNA576275) | sponge metagenome | isolation source: marine sponge | host: Mycale hentscheli | place: New Zealand: South Island, Marlborough, Capsize Point | collected 2014-11-01
GTGGCCAGAGAAGTGGTCATTACTTCCTGCTGTGGAGAGAGCTTCTGTCAGGCTTGTGTAGCTGATTCTCAGGAACAGGGGATGTCTTGCCCAGTGTGTGGGGAGACTGAGTTTATGGCTTTTAAACAAGTTAAAAATGAGAGGCAAATTCGAAGTCTCCATGTGTACTGTAGCATGAAGGAGAGGGGGTGTGTTTGGTCTGGGACACTGGACCAGTTGGACTCTCACTTGGACCCTCACTTGGACAACTGCCAGTATGTGGACACCAACTGTCCCTTCAACTGCCTACAGACCATCCCCAAGAACAAGGTGGACCAGCATGTGGCTCAAGAGTGCACTAAGAGACCTCATGTCTGCCAGCACTGCGGCTTCAAAGCCACCTACGAGGAGGTAGTAGACACACACTTGCCAGAGTGCAAGTATGTCCCCTTGCAGTGTTCCAACATGTGTGGGGTGAGTTGTGAGCGTGAAGTGATGGAAGATCACATGAAGATATGTCGTCTGGAAGAGGTAGAGTGTGAGTTCAGCAGTGTGGGATGTGATGGTCGGTTCATTAGAGAGGATCAGGACGAACACGCCAGACAGAACAGCCAGAAACACCTCACCCTAATAGCTTTTCAAACTGTTGAGAGCAGAGAATGTTTTCTGCAAAAATTGCTGGAAGTTAGTGAAACTCACCAATGTGAAGAGGAAAAATTAAGGATGCAAATAGAGGACCAGAAAAATGTTGTAATGCAACAAGAGAAGAAGCTTATTGAACTTGAGATTAAGGTAAATGAGAAAGAAAAGAAACTAGGACAATGCGAGAAGAAGCTAGGAGAACAAGAGAAGAAGCTGGTAGAACAAGAGAACAAATTAGTGGAGCAGGACATATTTATGGCAGAACTTGTGCATCTGCAGGAACAGGTTGCCAATTTGAAGTGCAAAATGGAGCAAACTGTGAAGAGAGTATGCTTTCACGATCTTGCAGTATCTCAGGTGTGCGGAACTACTCTAAGTCGCAAATTTGAATTGCCGAGCTACAGCAGAAGAGGTGTACGGGAGGAGTGGAGAAGTCCGGCCATGTACACGCATGCATGTGGCTACAAGTTTTGCGTTGGAGTGATCGCAACTTTGATGAGCACAAGACTTCCTGGATACTACGTAGGTCTGAGTCTATCATCAATGTCTGGAGAGTTTGACGACCAGTTGAGGTGGCCGGCTAAAGCGAAGTTCACAATAGAGCTCATAAACCAACATGGAGGAAGCAATGATAAACTTACCGAGAGTTTTACCTGGGATAAGCCTGTTCTTCTTTACCATCCATTGGGTGGGCCCTCTCCGCTGACTGGGCATTCAAGATTGGCCAAATATTTAAAGAATGACTCTTTATTTTTCAATGTATCAAATATTGAATTGATATGATTTTATTCAGCAATTTAATTTCATATATTCAAAGTGCTCCTATATCTATTTCTACCTAATGAGAAATGTATAAATGAACAAAGAATACCTCAGCATTAGTTCAATTGGATCATTACCTGAAGATTTGTAATACAACCTTTATTCCAAGGACGTTTACTGTGGAAGACATCCATGTATGTGTAGTTATATTTACCTCAAACTATTTTTTATATATTATACTACTTAATGCCTTTATGTGATTATGTGTAGTACCGATCCATCCTTTTACTGGGTACTATGGATGTCAATGAATACCATTATGTGATTTTTTTGTATCACACATACATACTATAATAGCTGATCTCCTGATCTCAACTTGCTTAATTCTGATAATATGTCTGCCAGTGGAGGTTACAATTATGTGTTTATAGACTCCATTCCTGATTATCTCTACTGTAATAAGTGTAATGTGGTGGCCAGAGAAGTGGTCATTACTTCCTGCTGTGGAGAGAGCTTCTGTCAGGCTTGTATAGCTGATTCCCTGGAACAAGGACAGCCTTGCCCAGCGTGCGGAGAGTACCATTATTCTGTTTTCAAGCATGTCAGAAATCGGAATCAGATCGGGAATCTTCGATTGTACTGCAGCGTGAAGGAGAGGGGGTGTGTCTGGTCTGGGACACTGGACCAGTTGGACGCTCACTTGGACCCTCACCTGGACAACTGCCAGTATGTGGACACCAAGTGTCCCCTCAACTGCCTACAGACCATCCCCAAGAACAAGGTGGACCAGCATGTGGCTCAAGAGTGCACTAAGAGACCTCATGTCTGCCAGCACTGCGGCTTCAAAGCCACCTACGAGGAGGTAGTAGACACACACTTGCCAGAGTGCAAGTATGTCCCCTTGCAATGTCCCAACATGTGTGGGGTGAGTTGTGAGCGTGGAGAGATGGAAGATCACATGAAGTTATGTCGTCTGGAAGAGGTAGAGTGTGAGTTCAGCAGTGTGGGATGTGATGGTCGGTTCATTAGAGAGGACCAGGACGAACATGCCAGACAGAACAGCCAGAAACACCTCACCTTGACAGCTTCTCTGGCTGTAGAGACTAAAGAACAACTCCAGCAGAAGTTACTAGAGCAAGACAAGAAGCACCATGAAGAGCTTGAGACACTCAGGGGGAAAATAGAGGAACAGAATATGAGGCTTACGGAACAAAAAGCAATACTAGAGCAGCAAGAGAAGAAACTAGGGGAACAGGAGAAGAAGTTGGGGGACAAAGAGAGAAAGCTGAGGCAACAGGATTTGGCAATAACCAGTTGGTTGACGGCAAGCTGAGAATGCTGCGGCAAACTCTGCAAGGAGTTGTCAATAAATACGATCAACATGAGCTGGCAGTGTCTCATTTATCAAACATTACTATTCTCGATCGCAGGTTCGAACTGAGAGATTTCAGCAAGAAGAACAAACAGGAGGTGTGGAAGAGTCCGTCCATGTACACTCACGTGTGTGGGTACAAGTTCTACTTGATGATGATTCCCAATTGGGGCTTCTCTAACGACACTTCGATACGTCTGGCGGTATTGTCTCTGCGCGGAGAGTTTGACGATACTTTGAGGTGGCCAGCTAAAATTAAGATCACGGTGGAGCTCATCAATCGCCACCGAGGGGATAATTTCAGTGATATTTTTGAGACGACTTTGATAAATCGTTCGCGGTGGATGATGTTCAGTTATTCTGTGTTTATTTCACATTCGAAACTAGACCCTTTTTTGAAAAATGACTCTCTTCATTTTAATGTACCACATGTAGAGTTTTTATGACGAGTAGGACATGATTTTATTTTCATCAGAGAATAGTTTTTTTTAGTAATATTTAAAAAAAACATTTCTTGGTGATTTGAAGAATATTGGATCACATTTTAGTTTATTGGCATAGCTGATCCAATAGCACTATTTTCTCTTCGTCGTCATTGGTAGGTCAAGTAAAATTTTTTTCAATTTCAACCACTATATTATAATTATTCCAATGATCACAGCTCATAGTTAGGTATCGCTCTAAAGTTTGGCTAGCTCACTCGCCATTTGTGCTCAAGCACACCACTAGTAACATTCCTATGTCGGTGTAGTATCAAGCACAAATGAATATAATGCCTTGCAGATCTTATCTACCCTTTGGGTGGCCACAAACGACACTGTACATCCATAACACTGAGCCTTTGCACATATCAGCAGTTGCAGAACATGCACCAAAACTTCAGTTACATTCAAGCATAAATGATACACTAGTGAAAAAGTATAGTTAAAGTTCAGGCGCTTAGGTCTGCTCCATGTAGCTTGCTTTTCAAGGCCAACAACTCACGTAGTCAACAGGTTCTGTACTTGTTATTTTATCAAGACGCTTTACCAACTTACATAATCAGTGGCACGTGCGAAAAAGGTGTCGCACATACCTTATAAATAAGCCAAAAAATGAATAAACTAGTGATGTGCTTAATGGCGAGCGAGCCATTGTACACAAGTGATTCACATGAAGTAGAATCTGATAAAAGTAGATCACAAAATCTGTATACCAAAGTAACATTAAGGCTATATTCATTTAGATTGTCTTAATCCTGTTCACCTAGTTTAGAATGCATCATTTAGTCCTAAAAGTAACTACAAGTAGCTATGTAGCAATTGACTATAGTAGTGATAGCTTCATCTAAATGACCTGTGTTCCTGACTAAAGCACTCTAGCCACTTAAAAATGGCCGAGTTTATTAAATGACGTATGGTAAGGGGTTTCAATGCCATAGTGACCACTCACTCGCCATAACTATTTGACTTGAAAAAATTAAATAAATAAGACGTGCATTTCTAAGGAATTACTGCACAGTTTATAGTCTTGTCTTAATAATGGTAACTTATGCACTTACTATAGCTGTAGCCAAAAAAAGCTGTGTAAAGGCAGCTAATATGCTTGTTTAGTAATTGTTTTGCAGTAGCTGTAACACTCTACACTTTCACACACACACTTGTTCACTGGATATACCAACACACGATTTACTGTGTGACTTTTGACTATTGGACAATGGATTTTTAAGTAAGAACAATACTGTTGCTAGGGCTATATAACTACTATAACAAACAGTGCATTAGCCAACATAACTAACTACCGCCGCTAATTCGAATAGAAAATAACTGCGTCCGCACAAAATCAGATATGCCAGCACAACCTAAGTCAAAGGGTAAACAATTGATGGTGCAGGTAAAGATCGATAAACCAAAGGATTCCATTTAGTGGAGTATGGGGACGGGATCGACCACCAAATAGACATAAAAGCACATTGACGTATGTATGTCCAAACATATATATATATCCCCGATTCTCAAATTGTTACCCCTATATAGTGTCTCACTCGCTTCGCTTGCTCGCCAATAAATGACGGTGTAGAATGAGTGCTCGGCTCCAAGGAAGGTAGGGGAGGGAGGCTGTATACATTTTTCTATGGACTTGGAAGTATATAAAAATTAGCATTGGTTCAGCCATCTCGGCTGAAATAATTATAATAGTAGCAAATTTTGTGAGTTCTAACAGCTAATGTATGTTTAATTAAAATGTCGGGTTAAGTGTTAATTAAACATTTTGGCTGTTAGAATTGAGAAAATTTGCTATTATTAAAATTAGAATTGAATTTAAAAATTTTTATTTTTAAAAGAGCACAGTATTGTTTGAACTGGTTAAGTTGCCATTCCATAAAAAGTGAATTCTGTAAGTGTGTTACTATCTGTAGTACAACTACATGTACACCCCCATATTTATTTCATTAGAAACTTTAGATTTTGAAGGCATGGCTGTTAGCAAAGGTTACAAGTGTGAGTTTAGGGACAATATTCCAGACTATCTCTATTGTAATAAGTGTATTCTGGTGGCCAGAGAAGTGGTCATTACTTCCTGCTGTGGAGAGAGCTTCTGTCAGGCTTGTGTAGCTGATTCTCAGGAACAAGAAATGTCTTGCCCAGTGTGTGGGGAGACTGAGTTTATGGCTTTTAAACAAGTTAAAAATGAGAGGCAAATTCGAAGTCTTCATGTGTACTGCAGCATGAAGGAGAGGGGGTGTGTCTGGTCTGGGACACTGGACCAGTTGGACTCTCACTTGGACCCTCACCTGGACAACTGCCAGTATGTGGACACCAAGTGTCCCCTCAACTGCCTACAGACCATCCCCAAGAACAAGGTGGACCAGCATGTGGCTCAAGAGTGCACTAAGAGACCTCATGTCTGCCAGCACTGCGGCTTCAAAGCCACCTACGAGGAGGTAGTAGACACACACTTGCCAGAGTGCAAGTATGTAGCCTTGCAGTGTCCCAATATGTGTGGGGTGAGTTGTGAGCGTGAAGTGATGGAAGATCACATGAAGATATGTCGTCTGGAAGAGGTAGAGTGTGAGTTCAGCAGTGTGGGATGTGATGGTCGGTTCATTAGAGAGGATCAGGACGAACACGCCAGACAGAACAGCCAGAAACACCTCACCTTGACAGCTTCTCTGGCTGTAGAGACTAAAGAACAACTCCAGCAGAAGTTACTGGAGCAAGACAAGAAGCACAAGGAAAAGGAAGAGAAACTGATGCTGAAAACCATGGAACAAGAAACTACTTTAGGACAGCAAGAGAAGAAGCTCATGGAACTGGAGCTGAAACTAAGGGAGCAGGAGTTGATAATATCAGAGTTACAACGTATTCAAACACAATTATTGCATTTCAAATTAAAAACAGAGCAAACTTTTCAAGAAGATAATAAAGCCCACCAAAAATGTTTAGTGGTATCTCACTTGTCCAGAATGACTACTCTTAATCGCAACTTTGAGCTGAATAATTTCAGTGCGAAAGTCATATGTGAGGAAAATGTTAGCTCAGCCATGTACACACATGCATGTGGCTACAAGTTTCGCATAGGTGTAATAGCTATCATGGATGATTCTCTTATCTCGCATGTTGCTTTATCAGTGCAGCTTATGTGTGGAGAGTTTGATGATTACCTCAAATGGCCGGCCAAGTTTATCTTTACTGTAGAACTTGTTAACCAACGAGGAGCTGAGAATCTTGCTTGTTCAATGAGCGAAGCCTTTATTGAGCCGGTTTCTAAACGGAAAAGGAAGAATGCGTATTATCCAGCATTTTCACATTCTAAATTAACTCGTTTTTTTAGAAATGACTCTCTTTATTTCACAGTGTCACATATTGAGTTTTTAATGATCCGGTGATTATTTGGTATAAGCACTTATATATTTGTTCACATACAAACTGCCAACACCTAACTGCTCCTGTGTGTGTGTGTGTGTTAGTGTATGTGTGTGTGTGTGTTGTTTCTGTGTGTTGTTTCTGTGTGTTAGTGTGTGTGTGTGTGAGTGTGCATGCATGTGCGGGCATGTTCTAACCGCAAACAAGGTTTAGCTTATTTTTGATGAACTAATAAATTAATTACAATATCATGTTTTCATTATTTTCTGTTGGGTTTAATATTGTCTTTGAGATGGAGGGTACAATATAATGGTGAACAGCAACAAGTGACATGATGGCTATTATAGTTCTCACATGCAGGTGTGCAGAAAGGTGAAGGTATGCTCATGTAACAACTATCTCTATTCTCTTGGCCGTCTTTACTTGATTGCTAGGATTTGAAGAGGGTCTTGATATTTTCTTTTAGGCTTGTGCCTTTATCTTCTAGAGACTACAGGGAACACTATCAAGTGTTTCATATGTCATGGTTGGCTCCATCACATTCTGAGAAATGTGCTTGGAGTTCACTGGGTTAATATGTGGTACAGTATGTAGTTTAATTAAGGTAATTAAGTGCAGCTAATGAAGATGTATTCCATGCGTACTACCTGCAGACACATACCTTCAATTATCCGTAGGTATTCCTGAAGGTCTTGACTCACTGTCAACTTTGCCCTACTTTTTTCGTTGATGTTACCTGTTAAGCCAAATGTATGGAGTATTTAATGTTGGCATGATAGGTTCAGTAACAACATCATATCTGGATGCATGCAATGATTCAAGTAAATTGATTGATATTGTAACGGCACAATTCAGTTATTCTCGGCTGAAATAATGACAATAGCAGTTTTTCTCTCTGTTATAATAGCTAATATATGTATTTACTAGTGATGTGCTTGAGCACAAATGGCGAGCGAGCCTAAAGACTATACTATTTTTATATTTGACTTCTAACACTGAAGAGCTACTGAAAATAAGGTCCAGTTTTTAAATTTAGCATACAGGGTAAAGGGATTTCAGTGCCATAGTAACAACTCTCTGCAACTGCTTGGAAGGAAAAACAACAACATCTAACTGTAGTGCACAGTGTAACCCTTTCCATTCTCAGTTAGCATCAGAGAATCTGAAGTCTCTGATCCCAGACTAAACTAACAGAACTACCTGAATAAACTTCGAAAGCAATGGCAAAGAATGCAGCTTGACAAAGACTTCACAATTGTTTCAAGAAGAGAGTAGCTGTATACTTTTTGGTTGAAACAAAGTTGCGTAAGGCAGTGCAGCAGGATGATTCTCCGCGCTCGTTAATTGAAAATACTGGAACTGTGAACGCTTTACCTAACTTACGTAATTAGAGGCGCGGGCGAAAGCAGAAGTCTCACGTACCCCATAAACAGATAAATAAATAAATAAATAAATAAATAAATAAATATAGCGAAATCTCGATTGCGTTACCCCTGAGAGTGTCTCGCTCGCTTCGCTCGCTCGCCAATTAGGTACTGAACAGAGCCTGATAACTGTTGCCACATAGAAAATGCATTAAAGTAAACAGGATGTGGCTTAGGGCAATATTTTTCCATATCACCTGTGTTCATAGTTATTACGTTGGGTTATTACATCCCCCTAGGTAAATTTCTTGTTACCAAGGTATTCGCGCATGAGCAGTACCTAATAAATTTATTATCCAGTGGATACCTGAGAATATCACTCGTCTGATTGGCGGTATAGCCAACAGACTCGTGATATTCTCCTGTATCAAATGAATAATATATATGTAATATGACTGAATCCAATGATTCGACTACTTGCCGAAGCGTTTGGTCAAGTTGATATATTAGATGCATTCTCTCTCTTTCACAGGCTTTTTTTAAAACAATACAGAATTAAAAAAATATTTGGTCGCCACCGGGAATCGAACCCAGGACCGCTTGTATAGCGCACGAGCGCTCTGCCTCTGAGCTACGACAACCACCCGGCGAACAAACACTCCAATTCTGTATTTATACTGTTAAGGGGTACTGCTATGCTACAGTCTCACTCTCAACAGACCAACGAAATTAAAGATTCTTATTATTCGTTGAATTTTTTTCCTCATCTAATTTATCACTTCATAATTTCTTTCTCAGCCTTCTTTTACTCATTAGATGTATTCTCTCTCTTTCACAGGCTTTTTTAAACAATACAGAATTGCCTGTGAAAGAGAGAGAATACATCTAATGAGTAAAAGAAAGCTGAGAAAGAAATTGTGAAGTTTATATGTATATATATATATATATGTTAAAACAGAAAGAAAAGCTGCTATTGTTAACAAATTGTAATAACTATACGAATAGTGTTCTCTTCCTCAGTCACGTGACTGATATCTTACCCTTTTTATCATCATTTCATGTCATTTATTTCCTTTGTTCATTCCACAGTACAGAGAGAACCAGGTATACTTGTCAATGGTACGTCGAGTACTGGACACGCCCTGCTTCTACTACTCCAACAGCTACGACCTCACACACTCGCTTCAGAGAAGAACCCAGAGTCTCCAAAAGATGCCCAACTTTGACCAGCTGTCTCTGTTTGAGAAGGCGGATGAGCGGTTCACATGGAACTGGCACGCCATGAAGGACCTGGCGGCCCAGGCTGAGCTGCGGAGGTTCATGGTCCCTCTGGTTCACGGCTATGTGGTTATCAGGAACTCTTCAGTCAATGGCAAGACCTTTGTCTTTGCTCTCATATCGAGGAGGAGCACTTTTAGAGCAGGTACTATTTGTTTGTTATGTTGAAGAGGTGAACAGGAGGAAACCCAAAGTTCTATTTGTTAATATGAGCAGAGGAAGGATTTTAAGTGTTATACTTTCGGTGAAATTGGTAGAGTTTGTTTTGCAAGTGAAGGGAGAGTGGCAGGAAGATAATGAAGATCAATTAGCTTTGGGGAGAGTGTGAAGAGGAAGAAGACTCTAGTTCCATCTATTGTTTATGTAGCATTGTTAATGTGACATCTCTGTGCATGGGGACCATTACATACTGATCAGTGTTATTATAGTCTGGTATGTACTAAGTAAAGCTATTTAGAACCATATATTATACAGGGTTTCATACAGACTATGGGAGCCCTGGGATTCCCCCCCTAAATTTTGTTTACCCTGACTGAATTTTTTTTATGAAAAAAAAAAAAAGAAAAGATCAGTACAAGTATGAAAACTATAGTTTAATTACTCTACTGCTAGTTTTTTTTTAAAATGTCAAACAATTCTTCAAAAACATGACTGTCTAGTTCTGGTCCTTCAATAACAATTCGTTATAGTTGCCTAAGTTTTCATCTAATAATCTGTTTCATAGTCGTGACGTCACCATTTTCATGTGGCTAAAATATTTTTGTGACTCCCCCCCCCCCCCCCCCCCCCCCCCCCCCCCCCCTCTCCCCTCTAGCGAAAAACCCTGTATGAATCCCTGTTATAGAATGTACTAGAGAGTGCTATTCTAAACTGCTGTCTAGAGCATTGAACTGAGACTATGCCACTTGCATCTTATGCTATCATATTATGTTAAACTCCACCCAATGAAGCGTGCTATTGGGCTGTATATGTTCCTAGTGCTCAATACTGCTATTGTTTCTGTTTTTTTGTGTGTGTGTGTGTGGGGGTGTGGTTCAGGAGTACGCTATTTCACTCGTGGCGTGGACTATGATGGTCATGTTGCCAACTACGTGGAGACGGAACAGATTATAGTGCACAAGCAGTGCACGACATCGTTTGTTCAGGTAAAGGACGGACATCTCTGTGTGTGACTGTATTTGTAATTATACTTCCAGATTAGCTGATTTTCCATTTGATATATTATTATTGTTAGAATAACCCATGTCTCAAGCGTATAGGGTATTAAAATAATTATCATAATAGCACATTTTTCTGTCAATATAGTTAATCATAACTCAACCCGACGTTTTGACTTCTTGCTGAAGTCCTCTTCAGGGGTCAACTTAGGTTGAACTCTCCGTGGTGATATAAAGAGAAAAAATTGCTATTATTATAATTATTTCAGCCAAGAATGACTGAATTATCAAAATAATTGATGGTTATATGGAGCATTGCTGCCCTAAAATATGTTAGTTTGAATAACAATTTCTCATTGGATATATTCTCTCTCTTTCACAAGCTTTTATTAAACAATACAGAAATTTAAAAAAATGTGACTTGTACATTAAGCAAGTGGTCCCGGGCTTGAAGGTGACAGCCAACCTTTTGTTTTTAAAGATTTTTATTGTTTAACAATGCCTTTGAAAGAGAGAGAATACATCTAATGTTAGTTTGAGTATTGTTATTTTCATTTGCTAAGTGTATCTTGTTATTATGTGGTCGATGTTTTGTAAAGCTCTTGTTGTTATTATTGTCGTTTTGTTGTTGTTGTTGTTGTGGCATATAGACGCGAGGATCTATTCCTCTCCATTGGTCTCAGAAACCAACGCTGAAGTACAAGCCCAAGCCACTGGTGAAACCGACCAAAGACCAGGTGGGTAGCAGGTGGGTGTGGTTTCGTGAACAGAGACTATGTTGCTATGGTTACTTTTAGATTAACTACCATCTTGAAACTTCTGTAAATGGGTTTTGGTGTTGATGATTCAGTGGGCATGACATGGGTTTAAATATTTTTTTTTTCCTGTAAATTTTTTTGTAGTTGTCTAATATGCAGAAACATTTTGACGAGCAGATAGTGACGTATGGACAGCAAGTGGTCATTGATTTAGTGAGTTATCTACAAAATGCACACACATTATGCAAGTGTATACACACACTTATTACACACTATATGCTCACACATACACACATGTATGCACACATATACTCACATACACTTATGTATATGCACACTCACCTATAATGCACTCATACATAAGCACATACACATGCACACACATACACACACCTATACAAATATGCACACACATGTACACTACACTCACACATACGTATGCTTACACACGCACACGCATGTGCACACAGCATCTATGCATTCTGCTACCTATTAATGAACCAGTGTAATGTGGTTATAGATTGACCAGAAAGGTTCGGAGAAAAATCTAGGAGACACTTTCCGGGGCTGTATGAAGCAGCTGTCAAGCTGTGTCATAGAGTAAGTGTTGAGTTCTAATTGTATTAATTAATTCCTCACACATGTGACTCTGACACACCCACAATAGTCACGCCCACCACCTATCTCAGTTCTATTCTTCACCGTCTTTCCCTGTCCAGGTATAAGGCGTTTGACTTCCATAAGGAGTGCAGTAAGATGCGCTGGTACAGACTGTCCATTCTGCAAGACCAGGTCAATGCCAAGCAGAAGGACTTTGCGTAAGTGATGGTGAAATTTATTTTCCCGGGAAGTCTGTGTATCTGATGTCATTTTTTAAGTTTAACATTCAATTTTTTAATGTTTGATAATTTAAATGGAGTATATTGTTTGCGTAAATTTTGATGTGAAGTCTAATTTCATATTACTCCCCCCTCTCCCCTCTCCCCTCCCCCATATATACTAATAGTTGTGCATAGTCTTGCAATGATGTACGAAGTTGTGAGGTACTTGGTAGAGTATTGGTACATAATCTTTAGTGACTTGGAAGTATATATTTACTTCTTATTCTCCCTTCTCCTCCAGGTACTTCATGCGGAGTGGGGACTCTACAGTGACGTTGCAGCAAGGAGTCTTCAGGACCAACTGTATCGATTGCCTGGACAGGACCAACGTGGTGCAGAGTATGCTGGCGAAGAAGTCGCTCCACAGTCAGCTGCTGGTGAGAAATAGAGTTGAAGAGAAGACAGTTATGCTGTTGGCGGGGAAGTGGGAGGGAGGGAGAACAAAGTTGCTTTTTGAGTTACTGTGTTGCTAGGTAACCTCTGTTCATGTCAAGCTAGAAGAATCTACATGGGTTAGTTGGTTGTTACAAAATGCTTCTGTTGTCACCTTTCAGTGGATTTTACATATACACTCTGTCCTTCCCTTTTCCCTCCTCCCCTTGGCTGCATATACTATAGCTTAAGTATGCTGTTTAGTCCTTGTAATTCCTGAACTACAAACCACAAGGATGTGTTAGGCTCTTTTTTTTTTTTTTTTTTTTTAAAAACTTGTATGTCATGTTTTTTTCATTCACTGTCGCAGAAAATTGGAGTGATTACCGAGGAAGAAAGAATAGAGGACAAGAAACAATTCAACACCACGTTTATGAACAGTGAGTAATACACACACGTACACATAGACGCACACACATGTACATACATACGCACATATTCAATTCTGTAGAACAAGCTGAAGAAGGACCTCGGTCTGAAACGTTCTTGATTGAACCAAAAAATCTATCCAATGTTTATAATTGCTTAGTAAAGTTAGTTTAAAAATTATTTTTTTTAAAATTAGTACACACACACATGTACACTAACTATTCTATCAAGGTGATTACATGTACGTGTGCATGTTGTACCACATGTGGTGAATGATTAATTAGTATGTTCATAATAAAAGAAAATTTGATAAAAAAATCAACCACTGTAGCTTCCTTGTGGATGAACCATGCTAGCCAATAGAAATCTGTTTCCTCTGCAAGACTTGCTCCATTTGCTGGAGCAGATTTGGCGGGTGAAAATGATTCATTTTTTGTTGTTGTGTTTCTTACGTAGCCTGGGCAGATAATGCTGACTACTGCGCCAAGCAGTATGCAGGTACAGGAGCTCTTAAAACTGATTTCACAAGGTGAGTGGGCGTGGCACAGTGGTGAGTGGGAGTTCTTAATCAAGGACATGTCTTCAAAAGTTATTATTATTATTATTATTATTATTATTATTATTTTATTATTATTATTATTATTATTTATTTATTTTTTTTAATTCAGAGGCATTGTCTTCATTGGGTTGGTGCATAGCTTGACTTTACCCGCTCTCTGTATATCTATATTTTCACTTCAGTCCCCAATAATAAAATTATTAATGCTTTTAAAAAAATGAGTGAAAAGAAACCAATCATGGCAAAGAATTCTAGAATAGTACAAGTTCTATCTTTTATTGGGATGGTGTTTACATTTAATTTTTTACTCATCATTATTATTATTATTATTTTTGCTATACGTCTGTCTGCTGTTACCACTATATATCATTTCTTGGACTATTGCTATACTGATGTTCTAATCTTCCAGGACAGGTAAACGTACTACCCTGGGCTTACTTCAAGATGGCTATAACTCCATAGTGAGATACTTTTACAACAACTTCTCAGATGGATTTAGACAGGTATTATATCTTAGTTTATGAACAGAGCCTGAAGAAGAATGCTTTGTAGTTGTTAATATTACCATCTTCCTCCTCCTCCTCATTATCATCATCCTCCTCGTCATTATCATCATCCTCATCATCATCATCGTCATCATCATCATCATCACCATCATCATCATTATCATCATCATCATCATCACTATCATCATCATCATCATCATCATTATCACCACTATCATCATCATCATCACCACTATCATCATCATCATCATCATCATTATCACCACTATCATCATCATCATCACCACTATCATCATTATCATCATCATCATCATCACTATCATCATCATCATCATCATCATTATCACCACTATCATCATCATCATCATCACTATCATCATCATCATCATCATCATTATCACCACTATCATCATCATCATCACCACTATCATCATCACTATCATCATAACCATTATTGTTGTTATTGCTGCTGTTGGTGATGTTTTTGTTGTTGTTACGCTCATCATTGTTATGTTGTTGTTACTTTTTGTTGTTATATATCATTTACAGGACTCCCTTGATTTATTTCTTGGTAAGTATGTCATAAACCCCTGGGGGGCCAGCCAGCTACAGCAGCAACGCTCCTGGAGAGTGACAGTGGTATGTGTGTGGGTTGAGTTAGCAGATTGAGAACAAGGAAGAGAGAGAGGGAGGGAGGAGTGTTTTCAAAGAAAGTTTTGATACAACATATGTTTCTTTTATTGTTATTTCACAGAGGGAGCAATCATGCTCTTGTTCTCTATTCTCTCTTCATAACTTTTTCACTTACTATTACATATATATATATTATATATATACTATTTATATTATTATATTACATATATAATATTATGTTTTATTATACGTTTGATATTTCCTTGAGTATTTCAGCATCACGCAAACGTTCAATATTTTCCCATATTGAACACTGTTTATTGAATGCTCTAATGCACCTGTGCGTAGTTCTGGACCACTGATTTTTTAGAAGTATGGCAGAGTTATTTTTGAAACGACGAGACTTTGAAGCTGTTCATAGACTGTTTTGGAAGAATATCTGATGTATAATTAACAATTTATTACACTCACCATACAATATGGGGGATAACATTTCACTCTTACGCTTGTGTTTTCACTCACCTTTGGCTTGTGAGATCTCTCCCCATAATGTATGCTGACTCATGCAATATATAATAATATTACATTATTATAATCATCTCTGTTATATACAGGTTCCGATATCTATTCTCATTGGCCTGTCAATGCTCTTCATGTCCCTGATTATGCCAAGCAGTAAGTTGATGTTAAACATGCTGAATGCATGGCTGGTTGCATTGATCTTGAATATGAACAAATTTGTTGTGTTATCTCCCTGTCATCTCTCTCTCTCTCTCTCATCTTTCTCATCTCTCTGTCTCTCATCTCTCTCCTCTCATCTCTCTCTCTCATCTCTCTGTCTCTCATCTCTCTGTCTCTCATCTCTCTGTCTCTCATCTCTCTCTCTCATCTCTCTGTCTCTCATCTCTCTCCTCTCATCTCTCTCTCTGTCTCCTTCTGCAGCCAATCCTGCCTTTCAACTTTTATACATTCTGTTCTGGAGCTTCGCTGTTATCCTGACGGTGGCGTATTTATATAATCATGGAGAAGAGTTTGTCAATCAGCCAAAGCTGATCAAGTCGGACTGATCCAGACTCACCGGCTGGGTTGTTCTTTCAAGACTTATTTATTATCAAAATATTTGAGTTTGGTAATGGTTTATTTTAATGCATTGTACATGTAGGTGTTATTTCAAGGTTGCTATGAAATTCTGAATGCGCGTAAAGCCCGCCTACCTGTAATTGGTAAAGGGTGTACTTAATTCGTTTCAAAGTTGAGTGGAGTGGAAAGAAGCAGTGCTAACAAAATAAATGCAGCGTCCATCTGAATTACTGTTAAGGAGTTGTGGGTCCCGATCAATCTTTACAACACTATGTAGAAGTTCTGCGCGACATTACTGGTGCCTACCTGTGGTGCGGCCCGCGAAGTGTCCGTCTCCAGGCAATTTGCGCGCTCTGAGAACTACTGCAGTGACCTATGGCACCCTTGAGGATTTGGAAAAAGCCAAGCAAAAAATTAGTACCTTGACGAAAGATCCCGGCAACAACTTCAAATTAAAGTTGTACTCCCTTTATAAGCAAGTAAGAGTCATTATAGTACTGGTAGTACTTTACGAGGTTGGGTATTGAGCAAACCATTATATTGAGGTCTTATACTTATAGCAGTATATTTTGTCTTGGGTTTGTGCTAGAAAAACATGTTAGCCTTTTCAGGTTATAGATGTGGCCAAGTTACTATTTTGTTCATTTATATATAATGGTTATTTATGTTATTGATTTTTTTTTTTTTAATTTATTTGCTTATTTAAAGGCAACAGTTGGACAATGCAATACAAAGAAGCCAGGAATTACAGACTTTGTTGGTCAGGCCAAGTGGGAGGCTTGGAACAGCGTGGGAAACTTGTCACAAGTAAGGGGTTAGGTAGCTCAAGGATAGTATTGGTACAGTTATGTGTAGCTGTACTAGTTTATTTTTTTCCTCACCAGAAGGAAGCAAGACAATACCATCTGGAATTAGAAGGGGACTGAGTTATGATTGCTTGTGTGATGTGTGATTTTTCTGAAGTTACATATGCATCTGTATATACTGACAGTTTTCAATGCATAACCAGAGGTAATGTAATCGCTGAGGCGGGCCAAAAGTTAACGTTGAGTCTTGGCTTTAGCCACTAGCAACACACTGCCACTGAGGCCAGCCCCCCTCTGTATGATGCTTTGCTTATGTATAACTTCTAGGGCGATCATATTTTATCTTTATGCATACAAGTTGTACTGCATTCAAACAAGCTGTCAAGCTGTAGCTACTACCAAGTGATTATGGAGTCGTAACTAAATACGTTTAGCAGGGTATATTAAATAACGGTTTATTATTAAAAAAAATAACAAAGTGTTATGGAAACGTTTACACGGTGTTGGTTTATTACGAACAAGCATTTTGTGTTTTTAAGCTTTTTAATTTACGTTATCGAATAACCTCCTCCCCAATGAGTCCAGATGGTAAAAAGTCTAATTTAGCAATCCTTACCAGCTGTTAGAAGCAGCCAGGTTGAGTTGACTCATTTGCAGCCTGCCAGTGTACGGTTTTGTGTTTATACAGTCGGACGCTGTCGATCACTACTGTCAACTGGTAGATGAAATGGTTGGCTCGGACTCGCCTGCGGAAGCGACCGCTGATTCGAGGTACAAGGAGATATTGGTGACGAAGGAGGGCGGTCTGCTGACCATTACCTTGAACAGACCCAATAAGTACAATGCCATCAATTACCAGGTGAGAAAATAGATCAGTTCTTGGTGCTCTTGGTGCTTCAATTATGGCTGGTAGGAAGTGTTGTTTGAAATTGATGGAGTAAGTGTTAGTGTGGAGCACTGTTGCTGTTAGGGATGTCTTGCTTGAAATGTACTCACTGTTCGGACTTTTATTAGAGTGACTGGGTCATGCAATGTACACACTTCCCAGAAATTGATGATGTTTATGTTTTTAACACAAGTAGTCGAACTGTTTTTATTTTGTATGTCTTATTAAATCAGTTACATGTCAATTAACGTAATTGCGCACTAAGATCAACAAGTGTCACGTCGGTGGAAGCAGTTATGTCATATATCATTGAAGTGTATATTAGTTGTTCTTTTGCTTCTGTTGTACATTTTAATACTATCATCTATCTCTCTTCTTCCTCCTCCTCCTCCTTTACCTCCTCCTCCTTCTTTACCTCCTCCTCCTCCTCCTCCTTTACCTCCTCCTCCTTCTTTACCTCCTCCTCCTTCTTTACCTCCTCCTCCTTCTTTACCTCCTCCTCCTTCTTTACCTCCTCCTCCTTCTTTACCTCCTCCTCCTTCTTTACCTCCTCCTCCTTCTTTACCTCCTCCTCCTCCTCCTCCTCCTTTACCTCCTCCTCCTTTACTTCCTCCTGCTCCTTTACTTCCTCCTGCTCCTTTACTTCCTACTTCTACATTGAAACAGTAAGTATGCGTGGACACACATGCACACTCTTGTCTTTTGTAATGCCCTTTCTCTCTCCTCCTCCTCTTCATCCTTCCCTAGTGAAAAATAAGCTGGCATGAACACACGTACACTTTTCATTTCTCTCTTTATTCTTCAGATGTATTCAGAGTGGCAGCAAGCCCTGACAGAAGCCGGGGATGACAACAATGTGGTGGTAGCTATGGTCACTGGTGCTGGAGATTACTACTGCAGTGGCAACGACCTGTCTAACTTCATGAACATCCCTCCAGAAGGACCGGAGAAAATGGCAGCAGAAGCTAAAGGCATTCTAAGGTAAGATGGTGAAGTTACTGCTTCGTTTGCTGATCTTGCAAATCAAGATGTGAGTTTTACATTTAAAAAATGTTTTTTAGTAGTAGAGATAGAGTAATTAAAAAAATATGGTATTATTTCTTAGTACATAATGATTATTGGATTATAATGCATGCAGGTGAGTGAAACCGTAACTGATGATGGTGCCAGAAGTTTCCCGTTTTAATTCTTCCAGTTTATAAATTTGGTGGTGTTAACCTAATATTTTAATATTTCAGCTCCAGGAGAGCCTTATTCAGTGAAACAAACAAACAAAAAAGAACAAACCTAAACTTTTTCAAGCATAAATGTCTGAAATCATGTTTGATATAAAGCGAAAGCTCAATTTTGTATCTGGCGAAATTTCAATTTCGTATCTAGCGAAATGGATCTAGTGAATAATGGATCTATGCTGTAGGTGATTGGGTTAATATGCACATAAAGCTATGTATGTATGTACACATAAAATACTTAAGCACATAGATATAGAACAAAGTGGAATGTTTGATTCTGTTGTTATTTAGAAAGATAGCAGTAACCATTCTGTCTGTATAGTCTAGTATGGCATGGTGAAATAAACCCATGTTAAAGTATTGGCTATATTCAAAGAATGTCACAAGCAGGATCATCCTCACTACGCTGCTGCTTTGATGTTGTTAGGTAAAGGGTTTTTACCTTACAGAATCAGTGTGTTTGGCTGAGGAAGCAACACTGCAAGGAATCGTTGTTAGCTGTGTTTATACCTAACCAGGGATTCTGATTGTGTGTATGTTACAAACTTCTCCTTCATGTTTTTTCCTGCAGAGAATTCGTGTCCGCTTTCATTCAGTTTCCCAAGCCTCTGCTGGCTGCCATCAACGGTCCTGCTATCGGCATCTCCGTGACGGTGCTGGGTCTCTGTGACCTGGTGTACGCCTCCGACAAAGCTACCTTCCACACCCCCTTCATGTCCCTGGGGCAAAGCCCTGAGGGTTGCTCCTCCATCACATTTCCAGCTATGATGGGACCGGCCAAGGCAAGACTTAGCCAACTGTGTAGTCAATAATAAATCAAAAGAGTTTGGTATATACACATGCATGTTTACCATAACTGTTTATACGCCGCATACACTGTATATACGTATATAACATCAATATATAATTTATTTTAGAGTGTTGACATAAGTAATAACAACAACAACAACTAATAATAATAATAATAATAATAATAATAATAATATCAGGGGTAAATCCAGCACCAATGATGGGTAGGGGCCCAAATATATTTAGGTCAAAATTTATGAGATTTAATACAATATTATGATTTGGACATTTATTTATCAATGAAGGGCATGCAGTTGTCCTATAAACATATTTGCCTATATTGGTACCCTTGTTCATCATAATTTTTCTATGTATATAATAATAATAATAATTATAATAATAATAATAATAAATAATAGTAATATATAATAATGATAAAAGTGAAAACAAAAGGATGCAAGTATGACATTGTTTTATCGAGATTGTTTTTGTGTAATATATGCAGGCCAATGAAGTGTTGCTGACTGGTAGGAAGCTAACTGCTGCAGAGGCTTATGAGAGGAATCTTGTGACTCAAGTAATTCCTGATGATAAGTTTAAAAAAAAGGTTCATGAGATAGCCAGCAACATGGCAAAGCTTCCTCCACAGGTTCGTGTGTGTGTGTGTGTGTGTGTGTGTGTGTGTGTGTGTGTGTGCCAACTTTCAGACTAAGTTACCTACCCTAATTATGAACAAGGGACCTCCTGATTAAGAATCATATTCGAATACCTACTAATTTGTATTAATATTCGCTCCAGCTCTAGTGCTTATGTATTTACAATACATACGTGTATTCTCTCAAGAATTTCAATTATTTTTGCTGTGATGATACACTGTATGGAGAGAAATAGGTAAAGGATGGAGTTGAATACTTTTGTGTGGAAGGTAAGAGCTGCACTTTGGATATGGAAGACATGTGGTAGAAAGGCACAAAAATATAAAATAAAAAATATTCTAGAACTTAGTTAAACTTTTCACTCCACTGCTCCTTCACCACAAACCACACAGGTTCATCACATTCTAAAAACATCTAAGCTAACCCTTCCTGAACATTCTAGAACCTCCATTACACATACCAGTCAAGGCACACACACCACAGTGCTTCCATTGCCAATCCTCGCTAGTCGGGTTATTCAGAGGTAGCTAGGGTTAATGAGTTCTGAATCTTCAGTCATTTATTTCTTTTTTGTGTAGTGGTTGAATCTTATTGATTTTTAAGATCCAAGGGTAATCTAAAGATGCAGGGCATAAACTTTTATTCTTTATTGATTTTGTTTGATTTTATTAGTATAGAGTATTTTCAAGCTTTATTTGCATATTGCTCTAATGATGACTCACATGATTCATTAAACTCTTAGCGTGACTTAAACTTAAGTTACAAGTATATAGTGTGCATATTTAAAAAAAAAATTTTTCCCCTTTTTTCCCGTTCATATGTGTTCCTTGCTTTACAATCATTCTCCTGCATACACTGTGTGCACGTGGTCCAGTCTCTGAGCAAGTCCAAGATGCTGGGACGAGAGCAATGCATGGAATATTTGGAGAAGGCCAATGTAATGGAGTGCGAGTTGCTGGAGGAACGGTGGCTGTCGGACGAGTGCAGAGATGCCATCATCAGCTTCATGCAGAGAAAGAACTAGGCAGCTTGGGGACTCTTTATTTTCACATATTTCAGTTTTAGCATCCACAATGTTTTGCTCTATTGATAACTGAGCTGTAATTTTCCAAGTAAGAAGTTGATTAATTTAAATGACTTCATCTTTGAATAGGAATATTTTGATATGGAGAATGCTTCACATGGTTTGTTGAATGGTGGGTGGGGTGGTTTCTGACACAATTGTGGCATATTTAAGGAAGAAACATTTAGTGTCAATAACTATGAAATAGGTAGCTAATGATATTAAAAAATAACAACAAACCCTTGGATCATAGGAACAACACAGCTAAGGAACGATAAAAGGTAACAGGTAAGGAGTTGTTATATAAATAAACAATACACTAAGTAATAGTTAGAGCATAAGCGCTTAGGTACTGGTGGATTTAGTGCACTGAAGCCCAAGGGCCGTAGGCCCGAGGGATGTGTGCACTAAATTCACCAGTACCTAAGCGCGCATGCTCGAACTATTTTAGATCCCGTTTGCGCATGCCCAGTTGCCACTAGCAACTTTGTTTATCAGCATTTTCGCAGAAATGGCTAAAGGCAAAAAATAGTGCACACTTACCAAGTTAGTACACCTAGTAATAATATAGCAACGGGATCTAAGTAATTGTAGTTAAAATGAGTTAATTAGGCTTGACAGCTGTGTGTAAATCTAAAATCATTTTATAGTTTTTTTTTATTATGTTTTGTTCAAGAAATTATTAACTTCTATTATAAGCAGCAACTATTTATTGTATTGACAAAATTTGCTTAGCAAAATTTGGACGGAATGGTCGCCCAAAGAATCAAGCTATAAAAAGCAGACAAATTTGAAGCAGTAGGCAGCTCAACTCTGAAATATGCTTGGCCAGTAACTCTTGCCATTTGCTCATCATAGTAGTCACATTAGGAGACTACTTTTTGAGCTATCAGTAATGTAAATGCAATGTTTGCCCATCTGATTTGTAGGTTCTTGGAGAGCAAATCAAAAATTGTAAGTACAAAAGCTATAAAAGTTAATTTATTGAGCACAAAAATATAGCGAAATAGAAAGAAAACGGCCAATTTTGTCAAGCCCCAATTGAATTAAAGAAACGCAACCCCTCCCTACCCTACGTTTGTTTCGGTGCTACACCCGCTGCTCTTCATTAGCATAATAACTAAAGCACTTACCGGTTAGGATCGGTCGACGTAAGAGACAATTGAAGTGGTAAGGTGTAGTGGATTAACCGTTTAGCGTCTCCAGGCACATGCGCAATAATTATAGCGTCTCTTAATTTTTTTTTTTGTAACGACAAGTGGAAGTAATTTTTTACTGACAGTTTACGTAAGTAACTTTAATTTAGTACATAGTTTTATCTTAGGCGGAATGTGTACCATTAAATTAGCAATTATTATAGTCGGTGGAGGAGAGGGAAGGAAAAAAAAATGACGAAAACAAAACATACGGAGATATTAAGTAAATGAGTGGTGATAGAAAAATGTGTCACTGAATTCTTTTATTAAACACGGCTCCGTGTAACAGATATCGTAACAGATTTATCAGTATTATAAGAAAAGTACAATTACAGTGTAAATTAGGCACAATTAAATTAGTCTTCATAGCATAATAATATAGCGAAAGTACATGCGATTATTTGCTGATTAATTATTTTCTACTCAGGAATCTTGTTGTATTTCAAATCCTAAATACACGATCGCTTGCTGTAACCTTAATAACTAGTGGTGTGCTTGAGCACAAATGGCGAGCGAGCCTTAAACTACACTATTGTTAAATGATTGATTTTAACAACTAACACTCAAGCTACTAAAATAAAGTCGAGTTTTTAAATTACGTATGCGGTAAAGGGGATTCAATGCCATAGTAACCGCTCCCCGCAACTGTTTGAATTGAAAAAGAAGCAACAAAATCAAGTCACGTTATTTAAAGTTTTCTTTGTGACATTCTTAATAGTAGTTGTAATGCACAATACTTGCAAGTTAATGCTGTTGAGTAGGGCTTATAACTGTGACAAATAGCGACTAATTCGAATAGAAATGGAGCTCCCATAAGTTTTTGCGTTTTAACTGCACCCGCAAAACAATTCAAAGCCGTAAACAATTCAATTTCTAAGGTGATACGGGTAATGGTCGCTAAACCGGAGGATTCTGTTTAGTGAAGATTGGGACGGGGTCGAACGCGGAGCGAACACAAAAATACGGAGGGTCAAAGTACAAAATGACATACATACGTCCAAACATATATATAAATAAACTAGTGGTGTGCTTGAGCACAAATGGCGAGCGAGCCTGATGTTAGGTAACATAAAACTAAGTATTGTTACTATGTTTTAGCTTAGTTCATGCAAACACTATAATAGCAGTTATGACCTTTTATTTCAGCAAACAAATACAAAATCACTCTCTTACCTGATTAATGGTAACTTTTGTAGTATCAAACATCAACCATTCTGATAATCTCAATCACCAGTAACTCTTGAACAAGCTCTCAGCTACGATAAAAAAATAAACCGGTGTTATTATTTGTAATTTTAGCCAACAAATATGGAATTACTACTTACATCATTCTTGAGTATTGATAACTTCTGATTGAAGTTACTTTGACCATCTGAATTACCTTGAATTCTTGACAACAAGCTCTCACCTACAAAAACAAAAACAATCAATTTTAGCACACAAATACAAAATTATTTTCTTACCTCATTTTCTTGAGCAGTGGTAACTTATGTAGTACCAAATTTGAGCCAATCTGACTATTTGAATTTACCAGTCACTGTTGACAAGCTCTTAGCTACAAAAAAGAAAGGCCAGAGTTAATTTTGCATATTTAGCTAACTGTGGCGGACTCGGAGATGACAAGCTGACGAACACACAATTCACTCAGCCACTCGTCATTCCAGCATAGCCATAACATACAACACAACATTCCGAACTATCCATTAGTAGAGTCACACACACAATATATAAGACTCATTCACGTAAGTAGTCACAGTCTTGCCAGTATCAAAGTTAAAGATTAGAACCGCCACATTGGTGACCTCGACGTGAGATCCTGGGCCCACTGGACACTTATCCTGGACCCACTGGACACTTATCCTGGACCCACTGGACACTTATCCTGGACCCACTGGACACTTATCCTGGACCCACTGGACACTTATCCTGGACCCACTGGACACTTATCCTGGACCCACTGGACACTTATCCTGGACCTTTTCTGGGACCATGGCTGAAGACAGCGTTGTTAGTCTTGGACTTCCCACCTTCTGGAATACACAACCAGAAGTATGGTTTGAGCAAGCTCACTCGACTCAGCCAGTCTCACGCTACTCGGCAGTTTCACTCGACTCAGTCACTCGACTCAGTCACTCGACTCAGCCAGTCTCACTCGACTCAGCCAGTCTCACGCTACTCGGCAGTCTCACTCGACTCAGCCAGTCTCACGCTACTCGGCCACTCACTCGACTCAGCCAGTCTCACTCAACTCGGCAGTCTCACTCGACTCGGCCAGTCTCACTCGACTCGGCAGTCTCACTCAACTCGGCCAGTCTCACCCGACTCGGCAGTCTCCTCGACTCAGCCAGCTCCTCGACTCAGCCAGTCTCACTCGACTCAGCCAGTCTCACTCGACTCAGCCAGTCTCACTCGACTCAGCCAGTCTCACTCGACTCGGCAGTCTCACTCGACTCGGCCAGTCTCACTCGACTCGGCAGTCTCACTCGACCCGGCGGTCTCCCGCGGCCCGGCAGTCTCCCGCGGCCCAGCAGTTTTCCGCGGTCCGGCAGACTCCCACAGTCGGCGCTCGCGCTCGACTCATTGGTCGGTCGGCAGTTCTGGAGGGGAGCTCTGTGGCGGACTCGGAGATGACAAGCTGACGAACACACAATTCACTCAGCCACTCGTCATTCCAGCATAGCCATAACATACAACACAACATTCCGAACTATCCATTAGTAGAGTCACACACACAATATATAAGACTCATTCACGTAAGTAGTCACAGTCTTGCCAGTATAAAAGTTAAAGATCAGAACCGCCACACAGTCATGCTTGATGCCAGTCCTCAGCACTTGCTATTCACTTTTATGGTGATTTTTTCTTATAAGCAACAAAGAATGTTTGGTCGTAGAGTTGATTTGTCTATTTAAGTAAAGTTAAACCTACGATATAGCTAGCACCACATTCTTGAGCCCTAGTGTTTCAATGCTTTACTGCACTGCAAATAATTAGACAGAGTACTGCTGACGCAAAATGCTAGGTATTTGAAATAATCACATTGTATGGGATCAGCCATAAAATTCATGACTTGCTCAGCAGCAGTGAGTGTGTTTATAGAAGCCATGCATAAAAATGATGAATTCAATTTTTGGATAGCTAGAGTGATCCACAGACTTTGAGTTGCACAAAAACACACACACACACACACACACACAAACACATAATATAATATACATACCCTTTCAGCTTGCATATTCTTAAAACATGGTTCCACAATAATTATGAACAGAGAAAATGATACATGCTTTGTTACTCTAATTCAGTGTAACAAACATAATCAAAAGTTGAGTTTACATATCACTACAGCATTCTTCTCCCCCCAAAATATCGTCCTTAGTAAAAACTAAACAAAACATTATTTTCCCCCAAAAGTTGTTCTTAATATAAAAATATCCAACTGGACATGACTTGTGTATTTTACAATGGAGCTGCCATCATCTACAAACTGCAAGTATCAAAGTATTAATACAGGGGATGAACCAATCAGGTACAGAGTGTCGTTGACTACACTGCTACGAAGGTTTCGCAAAGCTAGAAAATGTATATCTTCTAAGAATGCGTGGGTACTACTAGCACTCAATTTTAACGTTTTCTTTCTCTACTTTTTGTGGTATCCTACAATTTATTTAAATAAGCTTATCCCAAACAAGACTCTTCAAGACATTGTGTATAATGCATGTGGTGTGATGTTACATTTGCTCTGTCCACTAGCTGGGATACTTGCTGATAACAAGATTGGACGTCATAACATGATAAAATGGTCTGCCAGACTGTTAGTACCAGGTATCTTATTTGCTATTGCTACAGCTGTCATTGCAATACTGAAAGAAAATAGCATTTTTTTCAATTTGGTAATTCCAATATTTTCACTAGTTGTCACAATGGTGTTCTTTACAATGGGAATTGCAGGATTTGAGGCTACTTCTATTCAGTTTGGTATTGATCAGCTTCTTGACTCTTCTTGGGAAGATCAGAGTATATTTATTTACTGGTTTGTATGGGTATGGTATCTTTCATACTTTATTAATGTCCTTTACGGAAATTTCATGGAAGCTCATCTTGATCATGTGGACAAGGACCTAGTGAGCAACTTATCATCTAGTGCAATATTGATTATCCTCCTTGTCTCTACCCTGATTCTATTATTTCTTACTTCTAATAAACAGAGGTTATTCTTGACTGACTTACAAAGACATAACCCCTTCAAGCTGGTCTACAAAGTCACTAAGTTCTCCAGGCTCCACAAGGTACCTGTCAATCGCAGTGCTTTTACCTACTGTGAGGATGAAATCCCTTCTGGTCTTGACCTGGGAAAGAGAAAATATGGAGGACCTTTTACAATTGAGGAGGTAGAGGATGTAAAAGCTTTTTATGGCATACTTAAAGTCATTTTTATTACTGGACCCTCTTTTCTGATGTTTGTGGCTTCTATTCATACTCATGATTATTTTCGACTTCATTTTACAATTAATCGATCAAATTATTCTACTTACACTCCAATAAATACAATCAAATCTGCACTTATAGAAAACTTGGCGGTATTTATTGTTCCTCTTTACCTAATTGGTCTTCGTCCGTTTATCTCCTACTACATTCCTAGTATGTTAAAGAGAATGGCAGTAGGTATTGTAGTACCTACACTGCTACCGATGATCTACCTCGTACTTGATTCAATAGCACATGCTGAAAATAAAACACTCCAGTGTATGTTCTCATTACACTTGAATGATACTTCCGTAAGAGAGCCAAAAATAGAAACCTATATCAGCCAATATTACGACTATATCAGTACATTTTCAATAACAGCATCTGAATTGTCAAGATATGTAGTTATGGTCGCTCAATTTGAGTTCATTTGCTCTCAGAGTCCCCACACTATGAAAGGTTTATTGATAGGTTTATCATTCGGTATTGAAGGACTCTTCAGCTTCCTGGGAAACTTTCTGCCATTTATGTTTCACTACAGCTGGCAAAGAGCCACCTTCCCTAGTTGTTGCATGGCCTATTTCTTGATCCATATAATTCTGGGATTAATAGTGCTATCCTTGTATGTGTATGTGACCAGAGGCTATCAGTACAGGATGAGAGATGAACCTTGTCATATTCATCGCTACGTGGAGGAATATTACTCTAAATTACAAGAGGAAGACAATTACTAGAATTAACTGTAAACAGAAAATACCAAGGACAAACAATCACACACTTTTTATGTATGGGTTTCCATTTTTTGTGAGCACAAAACAAACTGAAATTACAAAGTTTGTGTATATAAATTAATATAATATCAAAGTAATAATATAGAATCTATTAGCTAGGCATAGTAAATAGAATAATACATGTTAATTGCTAAAAATTATAGATTTATTGCTCTCACTTTGGTTTAATACCTCCAACTACCGAAATTTACTAAATTTCGTAGCCCATGATGCCAATAATTATGACAGTTCATTAATGTACATTATAGATTGCAGATAACTGCTTTTCCTTGAACGGGATAAATAAATCTCCACCAAACACTGACTAAACCCCGTATGGCACTTTTACTGTGACCAATCAGTATCCTGTACCTACATAAATGAAAAAATCTAACTGCCTCTCAGACATCTGCAATAACTTCTGAATATTGAGTTTGCCATAAATATTGTCTACAGCTACAAAATATTTTATACACTGGCCTATCAAATGTGTACTCATATTGGTACATAAATTGAATACTGCAAATTATGTCTTCCCAATTTTAACTTCCTACTAGTAAATGGACAAGCCTGACAATCTGTTTTTTTTTTCAGTACAGAATACAATAGCTTGTGTGTGTTAGTGTGCATGTATCCAAATTATCACTGGAAGCAATATTATAATGAAGCACCAAAGGTGCAAACTTTCAGCACTTCTATACACAATACTTTCTTTATAAAATAAGTTAAACATGCAAATGACACTCATTGATAGTTTCAACGCGGAACTCTAAATTTTCACGCGGTACTTCTCAGCATAAAGCAAGACTACCACACATTGCAAGAAAGTATTAGCTCATGTGATTACGACATGACGAAAGGGGGCCTTATAAAAAAAATTTGTGTTACAATGGGGAGAGAGTAGAAATTCTCTATGCATCATCTTTAGCATTGATGTCTATAGCCTAATAATAAGTAACACAATTAATAAATTTCATTGTCCCTATAAAATAGATACCATGTTTTAAGTCACCAAACATTTAATGACCCGATACCGACTTATTTTTCCCTTGTGTTGAGTTGCGACTATACATTCAATCTCATTTCTTATACTTACTTACAGTGGCAAAGAAGATGAAAGCAATTTATAGCTCTGTGGATATGGAAATGGTTTAAGTAAACAAAAACTGTAGCAAAAATCACAAAGAGAAAACCTTACTTTTAAAAAATTCCTTTGTTTATTCTCTTCTATTATCAGTTATGGTTATGCCTGGATATTGTTGTCCTTTTTTACATCAACAGTTATTTGTGAAACTCAAGTACAATTAGTGCTGACGATTAGCTCCTCAGGTGCTTGCCTTCTTTTGGAAAACACAAGATAACAGAAAAGAAATAATTGTTTTCAAAATAAGCGGTGTTCTTACGATAGGAATAGTGCTATGATATGGTGCCTGTAATAATGAGTTAACTGAATGTATAAGTCAGCAGCGAGCAAAGCTAAAGCAATGTACCAATTGGCTATGCTAATAGAAGTAGATGGAGTCCAGTTCAAAACATTAAAAAAAAAAACGATTAGCCATGCTCAAAAAGTACAGGAACAAGAAATTATAGTGAGACATTGCCAGATTCTGTCTCCTTAAATTACTGCTTCTGTACAACTTTTCTGGCAGAAATTCAGAAATAAAAAATTAGACAATGAATGAGTGATTGCTTATGCCTCCCTGTGAATTTCACGTCCCCAAACTTTTACGCTTATGAAAACTATATGTATATATATAGAAGATTATATGTGACAAAACTGCTTCAGAAATTGTGAAGAAGGCTTCTTTTCCCTTCATTCATTGCATTTATGGTTATTAATACATCGACAAAAATAAAACTTAATGTCCTAAATCTGAACAATGAACTCAACAATGGAGGCAACACACTGCCAGGCAGTATATGCCCTTTCTTCAACAACAATGCTATCGTTACTGATGCTGTCCTGCAGCCTGCTGACAATTAACTCTACTGGTACTTGCATTCTTTTGGGAAACACAAGATAATACTATCCTTGTTCATATCATTCTCATCAAATGGACAAAAAGGAAAAGCTGTTTTCTATTCCTCCTAAGGAGTTTTAGATTGTAAATTATGATACTTTGTCTGTCATATAAGAGCTCACTGGTCTCCTCCATCTACTCTCTCAAAAGATTTTCTCCCAATTTTCTCAGGCACTTGGACTAACAAAGTTTTTTTTTTTAATTCAAGGTCACTATGGCCATCATAGCAAAATGAAAGCAAACCATTCTTCCCATTTAACCTCCAATCATCTTCACCCTCTTATATACAGATTAAACATTTTTTTGGTAAGAGTTCAGCATAATGAATAGAACTTCAGAAATAGCTTACAGCAAAAAAAGTAGCCTTAAATGTTTTTGTCTGTTGAAAAATGTATAAAAAATATTTAAAAAATTATACAAGTCAAAAAACGTATGTACAATGTACAGTAATATAGGCCAAGCATGAAAGATAAGGTGGTTATACATCAGAACAGTAGAAGATTTGGGATATCTGTAATGATCCACAGATCCAAGTGGAGCAAAATATACTTGCATGATTTCTTCCAGTTATACTAAACATTTAAAACTATTGCCATAACAAGCATAATATGCTGAATATTATTCCCCCAAAAAAGATTTGTCATACTTCTTTTAAACATAAACACAAAATATTATGGTGTAGCTAAAGATGATTCAATTTGAAAATGTACATCATATAAAATGTCCCTATGTGATAGTTACTTCTCTATTTTACAATGGAGCTGCCATAGTCTACAAACTGCATCAAGTATCAAAGTTTCAGTCATTATAATAGCAAATTTTCTCGTTTTTTTTTTACAGGCAATAATATTATTGTTAATTAAACTTACCCGATGTTTGCTATTATTAAGTATCAAAGTATAAATACAGTGGATGAATCAGTCAGGTACAGTGTGTCAGTTACTACATTGCTGCGAAGGGTTTTGCACTGCTAGAAAGTGAATCTCTTTGAAAAGTGTGTGGGTACTACTAACACTCAATTTTAATGTTTTCTTTCTCTATTACTTCTGGTATCCACCCAATTATTAAAGTAAGCGTATTCCACACGAGACCCTTGAATATATTGTGTTTAATGCATGTGGTGTGATATTACATTTGCTGTGTCTACTAGCTGGGATATTTGCTGATAACACTGCTACCAATGATCCACTACATATTGGATACAATAGCACATGCTGAAAATAAAACACTCCAGTGTATGTTCTCACTAAACTTGAATGATACTTCAGTAACAGAGCCAAAAATAGCAACCTATATCTGCCAATACTATGATTCTTTGCATTGGACTGCTCTTGATTCTCCGATTAAAAAAATATATATTATCCTCTATAACAATCCTATTTTTTGTTTATACATTGCTTTGATGTAGCACTTCCTGTAATAAAAAAATTTGAAAGTGCACTGGTATTTAATTTAATTTTATATATATTATATATTTTTTTTTGAAAGTAAGTCTACTGGAATGCTAACCGTTGAGCATCTGTCTGCCTAAAAAAATTGTAGTATACAGGGCTCTGAAGCTCAGAATTCAGCAACTACAAGGTGAATAAGTGAATAAGCTATGCACTCTGTCTGAACCCTGTAGCAATCTGAAATCGTTGGAAATTGAGCTTTATCTAATACCGTTAGAAACAGTAAGTCCAAATTTTTAGCTCTTCTTTTTGCAGACTTATATACTTTTTTTGCATCTATATAATAATATGCTTGTGTGTCAGTAACGACAACTGACGGTGTGTGTATTCATGAATAATTCATGTGTTTAAACAGTTTGGTAAAGTAACGCCATTACATGAATTGGTAAAGCATCGTCACATTCAGTAGAAAGTGAATAATTGTAGCTAAAAAGTGGGTGTAATATAAATAGTGGACAAGGAAATGCGGCATAGGTTTCAAAGAGGAAGGCAAAAGTACGAAAGAAAAGGAAAAAGGCGATTAATTGTAAAAAGCGGTTGGAATCGGCGAGGTAAGGGAGCGTAGGTTTAAAAGGGAATGGAAGAGAAGGCAAAAAGACGAGCGATTAGCAACAGTAAAGGCAGTGTCGGTTTCAAAAAGGAAGGTGAAAGTAGCAAAAAGAAGGCAAAAGTTTCGCAAAGCTTAAGTCCACAATCACGATAGTATGATAGTAGGAGCGAGGATTCAGAAGCAGGAGAGGTAGAAAAGAGCCGAAGAAAGGAAAGGTGGGGGATAAAAAAGCTGAGATAGCTCAGAAAAAAAAAGTAGGAGAGGGAAACTTATATAACCTTAACCAATGGTAGATAATGATAACTGAGCAGGATAACTTATGCTACTGCGTTCTTACTTTGCATACGTCTAGCGCCACAGTGTGGTGGGGTACTTGATAGTAATAGTAAATAGTTTTGTCCTAACATGCTTAAAAAATTCAATTCTTGCTGAAATGTCTCAATAGAAAAAAAATTAAAAAACATTCATACATTTTCATGTTACAACTGGTCATCATGAAATTGACGGGGAAAGAGTTAACAAACATTTAAGTCTGCTGACATCCTATTTTAATATTGAAGCACAAATGCTGTCCATTTTTATTTGTGCCTCATAAACAGTGCTCCTGTCCCATCATGTGACCTGTT
>WLWD01003985.1_pt1 | contig 32130 bp, 22 predicted proteins | sample 6712731 | NCBI WGS metagenome assembly WLWD01 (sample SAMN12718690, study PRJNA576275) | sponge metagenome | isolation source: marine sponge | host: Mycale hentscheli | place: New Zealand: South Island, Marlborough, Capsize Point | collected 2014-11-01
ATGGAACTTGGAGAGCCACATAGACAGGTCTAAGTGAAGGGATCTAGATACCTTTACGTAACATATTTTGATATAGAATCACAAGAACCAATTAGTTTATCTGCTGGTCTATTCCCTGTCCTCACTGCATCAAGTAAGTATGTTTGCCAAGCTTGAATATATCGGAAATATCACACTTAATTATCACCTCACCAATACACTACATGTATATGCAATAAAATTAGAAGGAGATCTATTTACTGACAACTATGTTTATACTATTTAGGTGAAATATTTCAGCTTGTCCTCCAAACTGTTACATCCTGTATTATGTATAATAGTAAGTCAGTCATATTTAATTTAATTTACTATTACACAAAATTGCATTCCATTAGAATGACAGTCCTTCAGAGAAATCTCAGGATATCATTTCTCACATTATATCATTATTAATAGAACAGTGCCAGTGTAATATTGATACGAATACTACAATTACTAATGGAAGATTTCAATGCTTTGCTGATTCACAAGAATTTGTTACATATAGAGCGCAACTTCATGGTACATCAGAAATGACAGCACTATATTTTATACATAATATTACAGCAATAGGTGTCCAGTGTGCCTTCAATAATATCAAAGCACTGATTTTGAGCATCAAGTCCTTCTGTCCAGTATTAATTGCTTCTTTAAGGGAAGAGAAATGTGACTTTACAAGTACAGATTTTGTTACTGATGAGTTCAATTCTGCAGCAATAATTATATTATTATTATTACCATTTCTCTAGTCAGTGTAACCATATTAACTCTAGTCATTGTGATTACTGTAATTGTGTAATGTTAGAATAAGATGTAAGAAGAAATCACTTCCAAACATGTGAGTATTATAATGAGTTATAAATGAATAAATTTATCAATAGCTTAAACTTGAAGATGGAAATGCTAAATGATGCATTGATCCTTAGGAAAACTGAAAAATAATAAAACAAACATAAACAAGAATATAAATAATAAAGCTGGGCATGTATTTCCAACTCCTGAGGGTACTGCAGCTACCAAACAGAAATCATGGGACACGACTTGCCCAGACACCTTCGCACCATCCTATAGAACTGATGCTACCCCAGCACCAGGGAGAGTGGCTGCCGCAGCAGAGGAGAGAAAATAAAATAAATATTAGCCTTCCACCCAGCCATTTCTTTTCTCCACTTGCAATCGAGACCATGGGAGTGCTGGGCCCCAAGTCGATGGTCTTGGTTAGGGATCTGGGTAGACGATCAGGCTGGAGACAGGGGAACCTCGTTCAACTGACTATCTCCTGCAGCATCTCTCGATTGCGATTCAGCGAGGGAACTCCGTATCAGTATACGGAGGCATAACAACCTGATTTCATTTTATTTCTTTATTATTATTTTAATTTATTTTTATTTTATTTAAAAGTTTAGTTACAATTATTAATTATTATCATCATCAAAAAAAATAAATAAATAAAATAAATAAATAATAAATAAATAAATAAATAAATAAATAAGTGAATAAATTAATAAATAAATGAATTAATATATAAATAAATACATAATAAATAAAAAATGAACAAACATAAATAAATAAATATAAACAAACAAATAAAACAATAAATAAATTATAAAAATTAAAATATTGATTATTGTGAGCTAATTTAATTTGAATAGTTTCCAATTTTTTCCTTTCATGATTTATCTCTTTCAAATGCCAGTATTATTTAATCACTCCATTTTGGAATGTGATTTCATTTTGGAATGTGACCAGTTTCTTTGTATGTATTTCTTTACTTTACTATTATAACAGTAAAATTTTATATTGTTTAATGTATTTATCATGCAAGTCGCAGTCCATTCTGTAAAATTTACAAATTCTACAAACATTTTCTTTGTCTAGATCTCCAGAAGTTATATTACAGAATTTTCAACATCAGTCATTGGAACTTCAGGCAATTCAGAGTAATGATCTTCATGAGTATGACACTATGCAAAACATGGTAATATCTAAAAATATCGTTTCAGAAAGCAACAAGAAAGATGAAGTATATTATACACTATGTCAGGCTTATCAAACTCACAATGCAACAGGAAGTTATGTAGCAAAAGCAAGTAGTTTGAAGAATGCCAAGCCAAAGAACATTAAAAGAGGAATGATGCAAAGCTATGAGGACAGAAGTTGTCAAGCAGAAAAATTTTTAGAGGATGTCTATGAAGTCATTTAAGGCAGTGAATAATTAAAAAAACAATTATGTTTTATATTATGTGCTTGCATTTTTGTGTTCTCTAGCAGTTTCTTGTAGTTAAATTATGATTTTAAATCCAAAACATTTTACATTTTTCATTATAACTACTATTCAAAATCATTAAATTTTTAAACAATGATTTTTATTTATTATAGTGCGACATAATTAGCCGAATAGCTTGAATTTTTGAAAATATTCATAGAATGTAAACATATTGAATAGCAATGTGAGAAAACTTACCGGGGAGAATCTATGGGGGGTGGGCTGAGTAGCCCCCCTCCAAGCCAGTGGATTGCAAATTTAGGTACCAATAGGCTGTTTTGTTTATGGGACCATTGCATGCTAATATGCTCTTTATTGTCAAATAATGTCCAAATTAATACATATCATACTTAATATATTTTGGGCCCCTTCCCACCATTAGTGCTGGATCTGAAATTATTCCTATAGTTACATATAGCATTGCCAAATTCCTAAAGCAAGATATCATTTCTATATAGTTGCTTTGCATGTAGCACATCAAAATATAGAATCAAGGCAATGTCTGAGACACATAATAAAAAGATAGCATCAGAACTTTTAGTTCTTTTAAAACCTCTGGAAATTTTGTTACTACCTCCAATGACTTTGATTTTAAGCTCATATTGTATGTTTATGCTTGATTAGAACCAAAATAGTCAAAATGGGAATGTCAATGAGGCATACAGAAATGTTGTGCAAACCCAGCGTAGTTTTAGTTAGCCATGTGGTAAGGTATTCTCATCACTTCAGAATAGTTAACATGCTGCTTTTATGCCCCACTGACAATCATGTCATATATACCTCAGTTTATTTCTGGTTTTGTTCAGTTGTTCCATTGTCTTGTTATATGTGACAGTACTTGGGAAAAGGGACCAATTGCGTTAAAAATTGAAAAATGAGTTGTTCATACCACTGTGTATAGAGTACTTCATATGGAGTACTTTGGTACCTAGTTTATAGGCAGGCGCTGCTTGGTTTACTAAATATACCATCGGCAATCTAACCAACTTGAGCACTGTTATTTCGAGAAAACTAGTCTCAATTGAGATTTTGGTATATATATGGCAAAGTTCAAGGAGGTCAATGCGTGTCCACCTCTGGAAGCTACTCAAAAACGTATACGATAAACACTAGCTCGGGCACAAGAAATTCGGAAGAATAGACTTCGAAGTAATCGTTATAAACCAATATTGAGGTTTGTACGCGATTTACAAATCCTGAGACACGGGTGCGAAGCGTGGATTGGTGAATCCCAATATAAACCGATTTTTATTGGTTTACTAGTGGTGTGCTTAAGCGCAAATGGCGAGCGAGCCCTATTGCTGTCAAACGATTGATTCTAACTACTAACACTCAGACTACTAAAATACAGTCGAGTTTTTAAATTACGTAGCTATATGCGGTATATTTGCGAAGAGAATAAAACGCAAGTCTTGTGCAGGTAAGTACAGTTAACAAGTATGCAAAAAATTGTTGTTTGTTCTATACAATAGCACAAATAAACTAAGCAAAAATATTTAGAATAATAATAAAATTATTTGCAGCTAGCATTAAAATTTCAGTCAGACCAGCTCGCTTGCCATTTGTGCTGAAGCACATCACGAGTTATGTAGATAATATTGAAAAAACTACAGCAAAAATGAGCTAATTGTGTTGTGAAATTCAATATACTTTTAATAAAAAAAAACTATAACACTAAATTAAAGCTTCCAGTTTGGAACATTTAGACAACAAAAAAAATTAAGGTCCTATTAATTATACAAACCCTGTAGATAAACTTAAAAATTACCATAGAAAAACTACAAAACCCAAGGGGTGAATTACCTTTTCCTGATAATAAGAGCACATCATCATGCCTGTTTCCTTCCATTTGTGAAAACGGTGTCCAGGTATTGTAAACCTTCTCCATCAAGCCCTCATTCTTTTTTAGAGGAAGCTTAAGTCTTTTACTAGGAGCTCACCTGGAGTGAAATATTTTAGTGCGAAATATTGTAAACTGGGTATCCCACCATAAAACAGACAAACAAATTAAGTTGTGGTTCGATGACCTCGCTGGAGCGAAACGCATACAAATAATATGCCAGATTTTTTTTTTAAATGTGTTACTCCAATTGTCTTCCGCTCAGATAAAGGGTCTTACTATCCGGACAAGCTAGATGTCCCACCCTCTTCGCTATCTCGCCATATAAAGGCAATCTGCGCTATTCATTTGTCAATGAGGGCCCTTCCAATCAATTTCGTTTCTTGTAAAGTATTCCTCTACCAATCCAGCCTTTAAAGCAATCAAATGGGAGCCTGGGTGTTCCTGCTCACGCTGTGCTCATTGTTAGGTAGGTAAAAAAAACTGGGGGTACAGCTAGAGTAGCTTACTAAAATTATTATTAACTTTAATTTGAGGGTTAATAGGAGTTTAGGTATTGATATAACATGTTTAATGCCAAATTTAAGTTACATAGAAGTATGATAACTTGGAAGAAATGGAAATAATTCTTTTTATTTTGTTGAAAAGGTATGGCTGAAAATTAAAAACTAATTTGTATAGTTATAATCTTTAATGGTATTCTTAATTGCCATTATTTCTTCCCTGTTCATTGTGTAAAAGAAACACCACTCTGTGATATAGGACTAGTGGGTGCAGGGTAGTGAGGTGCCACTGCAACCACCTACCCACCCCACACTTTTTATTTTACAGTTTATAGTAGTATGAGTGTATTCACTAGCTTAGAAAATAGAAACAAAATAATTAGCTTCAATATGAATTAGGGTTTGAAGAAATTCATTTTAAAATGAAGTTATAAAGTAGGAATTTAGCCGAGAATGACTGAATCATTAAAATAAAGTTATTTCCACAGGGTTGGAGACTAGTGAGCAAAATAAAGCGGCAAACTTACTTTTTTTGAAAGTGTACCAGAACAACTCAGGTCCTATACTTTTTACCTCTTTACTATGGCTATATAATAATGAAAGTAGCTTTCTTCAAATGAGAAAATGTTTTTCTTTAAATTATGGTTAAGTAAAGTTAATGTTTATTGGGATGCTGTTTGAGCCAAAATATTTCTTTCAGAATGTATCTTTAATATCCTAGTACGAGAATTTATTATTCCCATATATATTGGGACTTACACTCACCAGTCTGCCCTTTCATTTTTTTTTAATATGGGACATTTCATTTTATCTTAGTCAGCTATAATTTTTCTTGAAGTTATTCAAGGTGTGTAACCTTATTTTAAATATCCATCTATTTCACCGGAATTAATCAAATCTCCACATAACATTATACGGAATTAAAAAAAATCACCAGCTAATTGAGCCAATTTATTTCATGACCAACACCTAGGAATAAATGAAATGTTCAATAAAGAAATTATTTCTGTGTTTTGGCTTTTGTATATTTATAATGTTTTTAGTTCTAGATGTTCAAGCTCAGCTGTCTGTAGTTACACTTCCTAATTCACTGTACAATGAGTCTTCTAGTGTAATAGAAGGATCAGTTATCTGGCTTGTCTGTGAAGTTAACTCAGCATCTAATACACTATCAGTGAGATGGAATAAAGATGGAGGACAATTAGTACAAGATGTGCCTCATATACTGATAAGAAGAGCTCATATTTCTGACACTTCTTCCACTACATTAATGTTAACTATAGATAATGTAGTGTCTTCTGATGCAGGAATGTATCAATGTACTGCTCAAGATAGACAAGACACTGTCACCGGAGACATAATTCTTGTAAAAGGCAAGTTAATCTAAATCAAAACATTGTGGGTTGTCATTACTTAGTTGTTAACCATTTTTCCTGGTTATTAGCAATTTATTTTCCTCTTCAAAACTCCGTGCTACTAAAAGTAATTAATGTAATGTACATAAATTATATTACATGTACATCCTATTATCTAGATGGTGCTACCTTTGTCGTAATGCAGCCCTAACTATGTCCTTATCTGAAGATTATAGCATACATCCTGTGCAATGACTTTCAGTCAATTGAGAGACTGAGAAACTGCCTATAGGTGATTGAATTATTTAATTAAACTTAACATTAAGGGTATGGATTCCGATGAATGTAAAGCAAAACAGAAATTTTGTGACAAATTGTGTGTGTGTGTGTGTGGGGGGGGGGGGGGGGGGGGAAGGGTGGGGGTTGCAGTTGGCCAATTAATCTTCAGTTAACCACAAATTACTACTCTTTCCTCTGTAGCATATTTTCACACATGCAATTTTCTGTGCAAGTGGCTGTTATCAGAATATGGATGTGATACAATATGTTCCACCTGATTTTAACATATCATTATTGGCCATTGATTAGTTCCTATACTTGTATGCACAGATTCTAATTTTTTTTTATAAATTTCACCATAGCTAGAACTGTACAATTGCAATGGAGTTGAGATTGCAGGTTTAGAGTGCAAAAAAATGAAAAATGCAAGTTTGTTCCAGAGGATCAAATAACTTGCGCAATATTTTTATGGTTAACAAAAATGTAGAATTAAGTTCTTTTTCGAAATAATGTTTACCACCTGTTTGTGCTAAACTGCAAGCATACTTCATATTTATAATTGTTACTTTAATAATATTGGTCACAGATTGATTTCTTGGACAAAATTGTACTATTAACTTGTTATGTGTACCATATTACTGATCCTGAAGCATACTTGAAATATGTATGACTTTTATACTAAAATATGGTCCATGGGTGTATTGCCTAACTATTTCCTTATGACATAAATCATTATTTTCTAAATAATTTAGTGTAATTTAACAATAAGAAGCACAAAAAAAATTTCTAGCGTCTTTCTTCCTGTGGGAGTTGTGTGGCAGTATTTTTATATAAGTAACTGGAGGAATTTAGAATGCCAACAATAAATCATAGCCCAAAAAAATATTAATATTATCTATAGTCAACTCCACCCCTTCATCACTCTCCCAACATATATTCTGTAATTGACTATTAATTAGCACCTACCATCACATTTTGAACCTTGTATTTATTGTTAGTCATGACACTTAAGTATTGTTACTTTTTTAATGCAGTTTTGTCTAGTGGTCCAGGAGTATTGAGAATAACTATGTCAGATTACTTAACAACAAGACTAAACTTCAATAGAGGAGCAGCTAATGTAGGTGACAATATTACATTATCATTTACTGCTGGTCATGTAAATGATGTGGCCAACGTGTATTCGGTGGCATCAGCACAATGGCTGCATAATGGAATTCTGTCCAGGACAACTCCTAATAATACAATGGTAGCAAATGGTCGACTTAAGTCCACTCTCTTCATCAGTTTTGAAGAGTCTGATGCAGGAATTAATCAATGTATATTTATGAGTGACAACTCTCAAGTTTATGGCACAGTTCTGCTGAGATTAGATACTGGTTGGTTACAAATAATGAATTCATAGTCTTAACCTGGTTCCAAAAGTTTGATTGTTTCTACATTTTTGTTCAGAACAGCTTCATATTATAGTGCTGGGTATTTCCACTAGGTCAGTTTGTGGTTTTATATTATAGAAATTATAACATTATGTGTGAAAAATATATTGGCAAAAGAGTGATTAGAATATTTTTTCTCTCTTCTAAAAACAGCTGTATATTCCAGTGTCACACTCTTCATGTCTTTATGTCTCTATTCCTGTTGCTTTCCCACATTTAAGAAATATTATGCACAAGCGGGAAATATTCCCTACTCAAAAACAAGAGAAAATCGTTATTCCAAAGTTCAGTATAACTGTCTATGAGTATAGAATAAACCACAACTTTCCCACCCTAAATGCACCCGAATTTTGTCACATGATTGAATTTGTTTTTGGATTGTTATTAATTTTCAAGCTATATATTCTGTGGGAGGGTGAGAGTGGAGCTTGATGCCCCACCCTGAAGTACTAGAAGTAGGGTTCCAGCTGAACCCCATAAAAAATTGTAATAAGTCCAAGGCTGCAATTGTAGCGTGATATTGTTTTTATAAATCAATAAATATTATGCATTTTGCTGTAGTGGTAGCATCATAGATAACTTGAATAATATTTACAGACAGGTCACATCAAATTATACTTAACAATTTTTTAATTTACTAGAATAAAATTATTTAGAAATTATTAACAGAAGACCTGACATTTACTTCTAGCTCCCTACATAATTGAAAATTTGATCACCCTATGTAATTACTAGCGTATAAGCTTTGTAAATACAGTTTTGTTCACGTACATGCCCTCTTGTTCTGGGAAATACCGAGTAAATGTTTTTAACTGAATAGGCGTAAGATTTCCCTACTGCTTTCTAACTTATATATGTAGCTCCTTTGGTTTAAAAGTTATTAAAGTTTTTGTGAGTCTTAACTTGACAGGATCATAGTGTTCCAATACAAACATGATTTTTTGTTGAAGCTACTTTCTTCTTATATATTAAGGAATGAAAGTAAGTTTCTTATTCACATCCAATATTTAATTAAACTGTAGTCTGTACCAATTCAAAACCTGAAAGAAAGTGCTCTTTCAACTTAGCTATAACAACAGTCGATGAGCATAAAATTAACCACAACTTTCCAGTTCTACAAGCATCATAATTATATTAAGTCTTATATTAAATTTTAATGTAAAATATGAGCGTGAAAACATGCTATACCTAGTGTTATGTTGTTGTATCAATGGTTTAGAGTGCCTAATATGGATAGATATTTGTTTAAATGCAAATGCTGAGCAATAAATAGAAATCTGGTCATCATATTACGTATCAATGAAGATGCAGTTTTGTATATAGATTATCTAAGGCTTTTATATATGAAGAATAAACACTTTGTTTTGTTGTTATGCAGATTTCCATTTCTCTACTTTTGTTTTCTAGATAGTTAGAGAGTATTGTGACTCGTGGGCCATTTCCTTCTTCAATACATTATTACATTTTTACTACTGTACTAAATTCTGTGAACACACAAATAGCTGGAATGAGTAGTTATTGCTCACATTACTGCCTACCACATTACCTGGTTTTAAGAAGCTACCAACTATTTGCCTTATGCAGATAAGAATGCCACCCTTTTTGGGGACTACAATGAAACTCTATCAATTGTTTTAGCATTAATGCGCGCCTTTTTAATCACCCTTTTTTACGTGAATATTAATTACCTGCGTGACATTGGTTAGATTATAACGAAACTGCTTCCAGTTTTGTATGTGTCAATTAATAATTGTTAAGTGCTGCATTCAGAGGGACCTATCAATTTTGTACTGACAGTCATATGATGTATTGTTTTGAGTGCAGCAAAGACACTGGGACCTGAGGGACCCTAAATATGGTTCAAAGATTCATTCAAGTCATTCAAAATCGTATGAAAAGCATAATCAAAAGGAAACACATAATAGTAGTTTTGATAATGTACTGAAAATGCCGACAAAAACAATTTGACTACCTTCTTGTTTTAAACAGCACTCACTGTCGTGTTCGTTCCCAGCTTTAGTTCTTTTTTTGTGATTGTGTTCCGCTTTGAGGGACTTAAGAAATTTTAATTCTGTTGGTTACACTACAACAACTATATCAGTTATTGTCTACTCAACTTTTACACTATGTTTTGACGTTTGATTTAAATTGATTCAATTATCTATTATTAATTAGCAAATTATATAAAAAATTTGACCCATTTCAATAATTTAAGAGTGTACTTATTTTTTTATAACTTACTTTTTTTAAGATTCAGTTTAAATGAGATTATACTTCAGAATGCTCTGTCTCACATATCAATGTGTATGACCTAGTTTCCTAACTTTGACAGCTAGTATTAGTAGTTTCAATTTTTTTGCATCTATTTAACCATATGCGATTACGTCATACTTCCTGCCCTATAAAAAGGAATCTACGCGCCTCACTTCTCCATAGTTGCCAAGTTAATGAAACTAATTTTAGGAACAAGGTAAAACCACACCCATTTTAGTGAGCCACACCCAAAACCACACCCATCTTAGTGAGCCACACCCAAAACCACACCCATTTTAGTAAGCCACACTTAAAACCATGCCCATTATCAATAGACCACATTCCTTTCAGTTCCAATTTCAAATAATATTTATTTGGTGGTGAGGACTTTATGTGTAGCTTTTTTACAGTTAGTAAGCAGTTGATCATCAAGTTTTGCTTCATGGCAACAATCATCACAGTTATATTTGATGGACATCAAACTAATGAGAGTAGATTGATCCAAATTTGACCTTTGGTCAGTGTGAATTTTACGAAGGATTGAGAAACCACGCTCAGAGTCTGCATTTGAACATGGAATCGACAGGAGACCAGCCATTAGCTTAGCCAGTTTGGGAAATCTAGATTCTCCAAGAAGGGTTTTCATTTTCCCCACTTCCCACCAAAATGGCCCAGGGCGAGGTTTGTCAGTTCCATCGCAGTCTTTGTAATACATTAGAGGAGGAAGATCACTGGGTGAGAGAACAAAATCGGTAAATTCCTCAGCAAGACAATCAAGGGAGCAAGAAGAAGCTAATTCAATCTGAGGAAACCGTTTTGCTAGTCTATGCACTGTGTTTACAGTGTAGGAAGCAGTTTAGTTTGGCCGGATAATGCCCAAGTCTTGGAGTAAAGTGTCTTCAAAGGGAAACTTTTTGAACATTTTCTTCAGTGTGGCCAAATAGAACTGCTTAACTGCTGAAAAAAAGGGCTTCATATCCATTTCTTTCTCAAGTTCAGCAACACATACCCATGTATCAATTCCAATGCTCAAGCTTTCATCAGGCTTGTGGTTTTCACCCTTATCCAATCAACTGTGTGGATCTTGTCACCAACTTGTTGAATTGAATTATGAGTAAGTAAATTAGCAGCATAGATTCGTACAAGCCTGTTAATTTCTGTAAATAATTCACAGGTATTGTTTTCATTGGACTTCTGAAAACTCCTATTGAACCTGTCCATGAAAGGAAGAACATGCTTGAGGAAAAGCAGAAGGGGTTTGATTAAGGGGTTCTGAAGTCTTTCTGCAATACTCACTACCTTGGTAGTTTGATCATAAGAAAGAAAGTAAGAAATGAGACCTGGTAACTGCTCTAGATAACGGTCTACACACCTAAGAAGGCTTAGCCAACGAGTCTGACAATGCTTCAGAATCACTTTGGGCTCATTGGTGTAGAAAGAACACCACATTTCAATAAATTCTTGATTTCGTTTACTATGATGGAAATAGTAATAAATATCAATAAACAACTGGTCAATATCCAAGGGAAGAGTGGACATTCCAGCCTTTATGCACAGGTCAGCCAAGTGGCAAATGCACCCAATGTCGTAAAGAAAGGGGTTCTCATTCTTTATCAATTTTTGAACACCAGACCTACTCCCTTTCATAACATTAGCAGTGTCAGACATAAATGCCATTGCCTTACTAAAATCCAGGCCATATTTCTTCAGAGAAGCTTTCAAGGCACTAAAAATGTTTGAAGCAGTACCAATTATTTACAATTGGCATGTCTAAGAATCGTGTCTTCACATTCCCAACTTCAGCATCAAGGACTCTAACAAGAATGATACACGATTTATTCTCCTTATCGTTAGATTCGTCTATCATAATAGAATTGGACATGTTTTGTAGGACCTTTGCATAAAAATGTGGGGCCAAAGCTTCTTTTACGATGGCAGTGCACTTGGTTCTTGCACAACCAAACTTGCTGGCTATGTCCGAATCTGGGAACATCTGAGCAAAAAGCTTGCTGGCATGGTCACTGGACAAAAATGTTAAATTGTGCTTAGCAACATACAAAGACCACCTAGTTTCAGCCTCAATCTCACTCTTTGCTACCGCTGGTTTGAAAAAAGATGTCATAGATTGTGTGGAAGAAGCTGCTGCTACCAACTCTCTGTGTTTTTTGCCATTCACATGAGTTGTAACATCATTGCGACCACCATGGCTGATGTTAAAGTCAGAGCAACACATCGTGCACCTTGCAAAGAGGTTACCTGCAGAAATATTAGGTGTCTCTTGATTGATAGATATTATTTTACATTATTAATTTTCTGATTCTATATTGTATTCCCTACCTCTGTGGCTCTTCCCAATCCCTCTAAACTCTTCAATCCACTTCACAATGAAGTGATTCTGCCTCCTTGGTTTCTTTGGAGGGGGAGCTGAACTCATGGCAAAAAGTTAAACTGTAAGGTTAGGGCAGCTGGCAGCTAGTTTGGCAAGTGGGCAGCTGTAGTTTTGCTAGAGGTGGTGTGTGGCAGCTGTAGTTTTGCTAGAGGGGGTGTGTGGCAGCTGTAGTTTTGCTCTGGCATCCACGTACAACAATAGGCTAAGTAGTAATTCAGGTGCAGTACGGTGCAGCTATGATAATTCCGATACTACACCGGATGTTTCGGTACACTTGGCAACTATGCTTCTCGACCTTTTTCCTAGCTCTCAATTGCGTTGTACTACGGTGTTTTTTCTCTTTCCGCCCCACCACTTTCGCACCCTGTGGGCGTGGCCAATTCTTCATCAGAGGTCGCCGGTTCCAAAGGAGCCACCCATACTCCCGCCTGCCAAGCTGGAAGCCAGGCCAGGGTCGGAAAGACTCAAAAAGAACTGAACTCTATCAGTATCAATGCACACACTGTCACAACATACATAGCAGACACAGATCTGCCGATTATCACCACGCTCCTTATAAAGGAAAATTATTTACCCAACCTTATGCAATCCCAAATAGTAACATAGTTACTGGAGATGGGCGTAAGCCACAGGGCAGAATCAGTGGCAATGAAACACAGCTCCATGGCAGGGAGACTAGTGCTATTCTTGAGAAACTGGGAAGTGGTATCAGGGGACCCATGGGTATTACAGACTGTCCAGAGGTATACATTAGACCTGGTAAGCCAACCAACCCAGACAAAAGCCCCGAAGGAGCTGTCCTTCAATCACATGGAGTCAGCCTCACTATCAGAGGAGGTGACGGTAATGCTCAAGAAGAAGGCCATAATAGAAATTCCCACTCAACAGGAGGACAAAGGCTTCACCTCTCAACTTTTCAGCGTCCCCCAAAAAGATGGGGGAACATCAATCTCAAGGCAGTGAACATCTTTGTGCACAAAGTGCACTTCAAAATGGAGGGCATACACATGCTAAAGGATGTTCTGAAGAAAGGAGATTGGATGATAAAGATAGAGCTCAAAGATGCATATTTCATGATACCTGTGACACCCAACCACAGACGCCTGCTCCGGTTAAGGTGGCAGGGGAAAACTTACCAGTTCACCTGTCTACCCTTCGGCCTGTCCTCAGCACCATGGGTATTCACCAAAATTACCAAACCCATCATGACCACACTGAGGTCTTTAGGCCTGAGAATGATCATCTATATAGACGACATTCTCCTGATGGCGGAGACCAGGTCTCAAGCTCAGGCCCACACGGCAGGTCTGATTTTCCTCCTGGAAAACCTGAGGTTCATAATCAACCAGAAAAAGTCAATTGTGGACCCTACGCGGAAGATAGATTTCCTAGGGTTTTCTGTACACTCCCAAACTATGGAGATCAAGGTGCCAGGGGAAAAAATTCGCCACCTGAAGCTAGAAGCGCAGAGAATAGTACGCTTGGGAGATGGCCTGAGGGCTATAGACCTATCCCGTTGGCTTGGGAAGCTGAACCATGCAGTACTCGCCATTCCCCCAGCCCCCCTGTTTTACAGACACTTGCAAATGTGCCTTCAGACAGCACTGGAGACAACGGGAGAACAGGACTACATGAGCAAAGCTCATCTGACACTGGAAGCAAAGGAGGAGCTATCCTGGTGGGGGCAACACCTTACCAAATGGAATGGTCGTTGCCTAATGCAAAGAGACCCAGACCTGATAATAATGACGGACGCCTCCAATATAGACTGGAGTGCGGAATGTCAGGGGGAGAGGACAGGGGGTCCCTGGTCAAGGACGGAAGCCACTATGCACATAAATTGCCTGGAGCTGCTGGCAGCAATGCTGGCGGTCAAATGCTTTGCCAGGGACCAACCAGGTACACTGATTCATTTAAGGATGGACAGCTCGACTGCCCTAACGTACATAAACAGGCATGGGGGCACAGTTTCCCCACAACTGAATCACACGACCAAGGAACTGTGGATGTGGTGCCTGGATCGAGACATCAGCCTACCATCCCATCTAGCTGGTTCACTAAATGTGATAGTATACGAGGTATCTCGTGTGATGAAAGACAGGACAGACTGGATGCTCAATCCCCAGATTTTCAACCTGATCAATCCGGCCCTGGGACCTCTGGAGGTGGACCTATTCGCCTCGCGGCTAACTCACCAACTGCAGCATTATGTGAGCTGGAGGCCAGACCCAGGTGCTATGGCAATAGATGCATTCAACATGAACTGGACAAAGTTCCAGGGGTATGCCAACCCGCCTTAACCTAATTGGGAGGGTACTGACACAAGGCAGAGCAGAGAGCTCAGATAACCCTAGTGGCTCCAACCTGGAAGTCGCAACCTTGGTACCCAGTACTACTGGGAATGCTAATACGGGAGCCACTTATGCTCCCGAGAACCACGAGACAATAATACCGACGCACAGCATCAACCAACCTTATATGACTCCTCAACTGGCCGCATGGAGTGTCTCCGGAATAGATTCCGCAGTAAAAAAGCTTTCAGAGGAGGCTACAAGGCTACTCCTCTCATCCTGGCGGCAGAAGACAAACAAGTCATATGACTCATTGTTCAAAAAGTGGCTATGCTGGTGTGATCAAAGGGATATTGATCCCGTTTCAGAAGATATAACAGGCGTGGTTAACTTCCTAGCACATCTTTTTGAGGAAGGATACCAATAACTCTCACCAGACCGTCAAGATCTGCAGACTTGGCAAAACTAAGTAGAGTACACTGTAAGTACTCACCTGAAGGTGTGACCTTTGCCCCAATTGCCTTGGCAAAGCAGTCTAGACAGGTGCAAGCCACTTACAGACTTCTTCTTTGCTAGATTCCCTGAGAACAAAAATCTGTGCCCAGTGGAAGCTGTGCAGGCATATACTGACAAAACAAAAAACAGGTATGCAGGGGAGACCCAGCAAATGCTTTTTCTAGCACTAATCAAACCTCACAATGCGGTAACCCCATCCACCATAGCAATGTGGATCAAACTCCTACTATCCAAAGCAGGCATTGACACTAATATATATAAAGCTCACTCAGTGCGAGATGCGGCAACATCAGCTGCATCTAGTGCTGGGGTAACAATGGGAGATATCTTGAGTGCTGCTGACTGGAGCACTGACACAGTGTTTAAAAAGTTTTATTATAGGCCTCAAAGAAGCCAAGCCGTTGGTGCAGCAGTGTTAAGTCATGAAAGCAATACTACAAAGTCACATTGATATGTGTGACAGAGCATTCCGAAGTATAATTACAGAATGGCTCAGATCACGAAGTGGTTGCCAGCTATTCTGGATTATTATGAAGAATGTGATGTCGAACATATCAACAGCCCTCCTATCCCAAACCCATAATGCATAGTGTCAGGTGAATATATATAATACATAATAATAATAATAATACTAAATTGTAAACAATGACATCGTCCGCTCGCTAGATCAAAGGTCGAGGAGTGAGGTGTGTAGATTCCTTTTTATAGGGCAGGAAGTATGACGTCATCACATACGGTTAAATAGATGCAAAAAAATTGAAACTACGAATACTAGCTGTCAAAGTTAGGAAACTAGGTCATATACATTGATATGTTCGACATCACATTCTCATATAATCCAGAATAGCTGGCAACCTCTTCGTGGTCTGAGCCATTCTGTAATTATTTTCTAATTGTTGCTATTATACAGAGATTGCTACCATATTTGCAGTAAATCAAGATGTTGATGTTTTAGAGGGAAATAATATTAACATTAGTTGTACCTCAGTGGGAGGTCCAACACCCACTGTAAGATGGGTATTCAACAATTCAAGCACATTCAATCATACTGATGTTTTCACACAACCTCAACATGGAAATGTGATCTCAGGAACAATCATGTCTACTCTACATATAGTCAATGCTCAATACCCAACAAATGATGGAGTGTTGCATGTCTTGGAACAAATTCTGAATTTAACTCCACAAGTGCCAATGTAACTGTACAAGTACTAGGTACGGAGATATACTTTCTGTAATATATACCATAAAACATTTCCTACTAGTTTATGTTCAATAAGTGCTGAACAGAATATATAAGACATTATGTAGATTTTTTCTTTGTTAGTAAGATGAACTTTTGCATTGCTAATTATTCTTACATAATGTCATATGAGCCAGAAAGCTGTCCTTCTTATTGGAATGGGTTGCACACATCGTAGAAACTTTAAAGGTTTAATTTAATGATGAATTTCGCTAGTCCCTCTATGAGTTACTCCTTACACTTAATTACATCTATTCGCATTTTACTTACCGTATTTCTATAAATCTAATGATTAATATCACATAAATACAAGACAACTTGTGTTTGGGACCACTAGTCCCTTGATGAGTTAAACTTATCATTTATCATATCTATTCACTTATTACTTCACGTATTTCTATAATTTCTACACAATTTCCTCATTCTCCAATTAATGACTCTGAACATAGACTTACAACCACTATTGTTAAACATATTACTCTTATTTATGTTTTGTTCTCACTTCTCATCTCTCATTGAATTCTACCATAATCAATTATTACCATCTGTTATCAGGATATCATTTATAGTTACATTGAGGTAAAAATTTTAAATGTTTTTAATTACAGATTATCAGTACTCAAAATTTGATAAAATAGCAAGATAGAATTGTTTATTTAATAAAAATATGCACTTGAAAATGTGCTGATCAAAAAAGAGACAACAAAGCTAATAAAATAACAATGAAGAAAATTTGGGACACAACTATACAACAGACTTTGCCTACATGCATTAAGGGTATAGACTGTCCTGATGTACGTCATGTTATTAGCTTTGGTTTGCCCAGTGACATCGAATCCTATGTCCAGGAGACAGGGCGAGCTGGTCGAGATAGCTTTCCTGCACTTGCTACCTTGATAACCAAAAAAACTAGTAGTAGATTTTTTAATAAAACAGTCAAAGATTATGCAATCAACCAAACAGTGTGCAGGAGAGATTTATTATTTTCACATTTTGAAAACTATAGTCGAACATACCAGGGACCTCTATGTTTATGTTGTGATCTGTGTCAGCAAATTTGCAAATGCACCCAATGTCATACTCAACATAGTTTGTACTCCATAACACAATAAAATAATGATCAAAGTATAGTGTATATAAGTTTTCATATTATATATGTTTAATTATCCTGTCAATAACTGCATTTTTATCACATGAATAGAGAGTGTAATCACGTGGATTGGGAAAAGTTTGATGTGATCTGCCCTTCTGATAAGAAAGATAGTGTACTTTTTTAAATGTTCAATAATTTTGTTCAGGTCTTCTGAAAAGCCTGGTGCATTGTGTAGACCGGATGGTTTCTTGACATTATTACATTCATCAAAATTGTCAAGCAGGGATGAAATCATTCCAACAGTTTTGCCAAGTTTGAGAATCATGTTGTCCGTTTTATTCGTGTTCAGTCTTCTAATACCATCCTTCACAATTCTGTTCAGATGTTCTTGATGCAGGTCACATGGAATGTTTCTTCCAGGGGCATTGTGTGTACTAACACATCTGTTCCAGATGAGCTCTTGAGCTTGTCTAGGTGGTGGTTCAAATTCGAAATGGCACAGCATGCGTAAGACTTCAATGCTATAATTCTTTCTTCCTGAACTTTTAAAAATAGGAAGCAGATATCGCCAGCATCTAAGAATCCTTTCTCCATCACCCTCCTTTATAGCATCAGAAAATTCCAGGTAAAAGCAGCCCAGACCAAGAAACTTTTTGCCATACTCTAGCACCTACATTACACATTATATTTATTTAATACAGGAGAATATCATGAGTCTGTTGGCTTAGTATTTGCGTGAGTGTTGCAGGCATAAGTATAAATGTGGCCAGACAAGTGACTCTCTAGTACCAAATGAATAATAAATTTACTGTGTACAAAGCACAATGAATTTTGCCATCACCTGGGGAACACAATAACCCAATGTAATAACCAAGAACACAGACGATAGTATGTTAAGGGGAAGTGGACTGAGTTCAGTACACAATAAACAAAAAAATATTAAGATTTATGTATTCAAAATTAACACAAAAATGCTGAGTCAACTTACCAAATCATCTGAATGTAATGGAATGGTGTTGTACTGGAAGTTGGTGAATTGTACGATTTTTTTGCAAATCATTTGCAGCACACTTCTTCTCCTGTCAGCTGGCTCCATCCAAATATTTTGGGGATTATGTAAGTCTGTGGTATGTGGAACATCGTTTAAATCTTCCATTTTTAAAACGTGCATGGTAACCATCAAAATGTGTGCAGTTGTTAATAATTTAATGAAGTCATCTGATTCATTAAATTTGTGAATTGGATCACTTGATACATTAGTCCTGCCAATTAGGTTTCTGAGCTGGTATAAGCTACCATGATCTCCAGACGATGCAGAAGAAAAGAAATACTTCCATACAACCTAGAATTGGATAGGAATTAGTGAACACACAAAAATCATCTTAGACAATAAAAAGTATCCATACTTACATCTAAAAAGTTTAATTTGACATGCCAATCTTCAGCACATGGGATCAGTCCATCTAATCTTAATAGTTGAGAAAGTGAGTTCTTTCTGCACAACTTTGCACTATGACCTCTTGCACAAGTAAGCTGATCTCCCCCAAATAATATCTTGTGTAGTGCAAAATCCGTTACTTCCACCTCACCTATACAAGTTTTATACTTCCTCTTTTCAACTTCCAGGGCAGGAACATATTCATGGAGAGCAGTCATTATGTCCACCATATCATCTCCCTTATTCTCATTTTTCAATTGAATTCCAAGTGGTACCTATTATTAAAAGTACATCTAATACAGTAATTAGTTTACAGTGACATCACTCACCACAACTGACTTGGTGGACATTTCTTTCTGGTACTTGTGATCAATATGCCAATTAATAACATCATCAAAGGTATGCTTGAAGAATGACATGTGCTTAACAAGTACACGCGATATCAAAACTGCCATATTGCTTTCAATAGTTTCGTCATCTTGTTTAGATGGCAATACCAACAATGCACGCTTTTTTGGTTCATTGAAACAAATATGTAGTGGGGAATTAGAATATTCTTGGAAATTTATTCGATTCAAAACAGCAAAGGAGTTAAAATAATGTAAGGAATGATTAATAAACTGAGTACTTCTCATATATCTAGCTTTGATTCCAATATCAATGTTATCACCTACAATTTTGAAGCGTGATGTCGGAGCTTCATGTACTTGATCCGTGTATTCTTCATCACCTGATGAGTTAACAATAGCGTTTATAAATAATTGAATGAAATAGAGCATTTACCTTGTGTCTGTCCGTCACCTTTCCCAACAAGCGGCATAGTAATTTCAAGAGTAGCATTTTCCAAATCGTTATCAGAAGAAAGTTCTGGAAGGTCAGAGGAAATTTCTGACGATAGTGGAGAATATTCAGGAGGCTTGGCACTGCTGCTTGAACTGGTTGCATTATCAGAGAATGATGATGAATCAGATGCATAATACTCTTGATAGCCAGTTTCACTTGTAAGTTCTCTGCTCCTTTCCTAAATTAGTTGACATTATTAAGTCAATCAACAAATTAAACAATCTAATTAGAGCTAATACAGGACCTGGGTTGTGGTCAATTATAAGATAAGAAGTGGGAGCAATTTTTAGCATGCTTCAACATACTTAATTGTCTGAAATTACAATGGTATTAATAATTGTTACCAATTTAATGAAGCACCAAAGGTGCGAAACATTAAACATTACATAGCTATTTATTACAATACAATCTCCTTCCAAAAGAACAAGCAATCTGTTCACTATTTTAATGAGGCATCAAGCTGAAGCTTTGCTTTTTCTCAAGAATCAGCGCGAAATTAATAAAGTAGCACAATAAAAGGTCTTAAATCGTCATTCTGAGTATGTTTATACCTAAATTAACAGTTAATTGTCAGTAATTTCCAAAATCAGAGCGTGACAGACAGACTGACAGACAGACAGACAGACAAACAGGATGACTACTATAACCCTCTCACATATGCACGCTGAGGATTAACTAGTCTTAATAATAAGTAGCATGAATTAGTTATACTATTAACTGTGGCACTAATGAACAGACTTCAACTAACCTCAGATTCTTTGCTCCTCAATTCTTCAATAAGAGTATCACGCCATGCAAAAACAGCAGAGTCATGATTTTTTCCAACCTCATTCAGCAATAAGTTTGTGGTCTCATAAGCTGTGCAAATATTAAGTTTCTGTAGTCTTTGGTACACCTATAAATAGAAAGAAAATTAAATTAAAAAGCATTAATGTAGTGATTTTTATTACTTGTTTTGAGCAATCTCCTACATAAAGAATCACAGACACAATTCTTTGAGCCAAGTTCATCTTCACGTGCTGATATCGTAGAAGAATCGCAACACACATCCCAATTACTGCACCACGGTTGGGGCGACGTCTGCGAGTTTGGGTACACATCTTCAGTATAGAATGTAACACTGGTGCATGGGAATCTAGCTCTGTTAATAGCTTATCCCATGTAAACTCCTTTAAGTCACTTACATGCTTACTGCTAAGAATTGAACCCGTTTTCTCAGAGCACATAGTAAATAGTTCTTTCCTTACAATAATTCCAATACGTTTTATTACATATTGCTTTGTTGTATTGTCTTTAAACACTTCAGAAACCAAAGAACTCTTATTACGTCTTGCCACAGCTCTTCCTGCATGTTTCCTTTTAGGAGTTAATACATACTTTTTAGCTTTGTTTGTGTATTCCACCATTATCTATGTACATACAAGAAAGGGGGTTGTGCAAAAAAACCAAAAAAAAAACCAACCAGATAAATACATCACTAAGTCAATATATGTTGTTATGATAGATAATCAGTCAGTTTAATAGCATAGCATCATTTTTATTTTATTCCGTCAGAGACAGGAAAAACTCCGTGTGTGTGTGTGTGTGTGTGTGTGTGCATGTGTGTGTGTGTGTGTCCATGTGTGTGTGTGTGTGTGTGTGTGTGTGTGTGTGTGTGGATGTGCTCAATTAAAGTGCTAAACAGGTATTGTGTACTAAGCATAAGAAGGAGGAACACTTGAACAGGTACCAAATATTAGCTAATCTGGGAAAAGTTGGTGGAGGGGTGGCTTATATTATATAACTAAGTTGTAGGCATCATTCAAACTTAAACTGTGGGTTACTATTGCTTATTAACACTTTCTACAGATGGCTCAGCTGCTATTGAAGCATCCTTGGTTAATACAATTAACATTCAAGCCACTGCCTCTGTACAACTAAGCTAACAACACCATCAAAACATAAAGTTGGGTCCACTCAAGTGTCATTGGATCTCCAAAGTAAAATATGCTCAGAGTCAGTTGTAACTTACAGAAACATTTGGAGACTTTGATTGTAACGTATCTTCCATAGTTGTTTGAGGGTAATTAGATGGACTGGTAGTAAATGTGCCAAAAATTATTGTAGCTATTATTAATTTTGTGACTATAATGTGACGCATAACTTACCAAAATTTGGGTCAATTTGCAAAGTACCAATTGTGTGGGTTGGAGCACATACTGAAATGGAAGTCCTAGATGGTGTGCCTATAGGAGATCCTAAATAGGAAATAATAATAACTGAAAAGCACAAAGGATTTGACTAGTTTACCTAACACAGTAGTAGAAGAGATAATTGGCTGTGTTCTTGTAGTGCTTGGTGAAGTGGACCCTGTTGGGGTTGAAGTCAATGGTGCTGGTGTCGAAATAAATGGTGCTGGGGTGTAAGTCAATGGTGCTGGTGTCGAAATTAATGGTGCTGGTATTGAAACAAAAGTTGCTGGGGTGTAAGTCAATGGTGCTGGGGTGTAAGTCAATGGTGCTGCGGTGTAAGTCAATGGTGCTGGTGTCGAAATAAATGGTGCTCGTATTGAAACAAAAGTTGCTGGGGTGTAAGTCAATGGTGCTGAGGTGTCAGTCAATGGTGCTGGGGTGTAAGTCAGTGGTGCTGGTGTCGAAATAAATGGTGCTGGTATTGAAACAAAAGTTGCTGGGTGTAAGTCAATGGTGCTGGTGTTGAAATTAATGGTGCTGGCATCGAAATAACTGAAGCTGGGTTTGAAATAATTGATGCTTGTTTTGTAAATGGTGCTGGTGTTGTTGTAGAAATACATGTAGCATGCGAATGGAAGGAAGTAGATGAAAATTGATGTTCAAAGCAAATTCTTTTTTCAGGTTGATAGGAAGTTGCAGATGAATCCAAGGATCTTTTCAACTGACTCACTTTTAAATTGCATAGTATGCTATCAAAAGCTTTCTTCACACCTGTCTCAAATAACTGCATACAATGATTTAATTGCAATTATTACCATAACACAATAATAATAATAATAATAATAATAATAATAATAATAAAAATAATGAAAATAATAATAAAAATCATCATCATCATCATCATCATCATAATAATAATAATAATAATAATTAGATGTATTCTCTCTCTTTCATGTTACACTTACCTCTTTTTTATTTGCATAAGTTGTATAGGCATAAAAACACTTCTTGCAAACATATGCTTCTTTCCTGCTGTCAATGGTTACCAGATTCACCCCTCTTCCTTCTTTTTGGGATACATTTAAAACCATTTCTTTCCATATATTAGTGACTAATTCGGATTCCTGTGTTCCTAGAAGACGTCTGTTTTTAACATTAGTCGAATTAGCACAAGCTAAACAAATAGCTGCATTTGATGAAGCCGCCATAACGCAGTTAAACTGTAAGTGCCCCTGTGCCTCAATACTTTGTCTGCATCGTACACAAAATAACTGGGTCAATGTAGTGATGTATTACTTCTATATACAATGATGTGGGTACAAGTGAAACTTGTGCATTAACTTTATGTTTATACCTAACATCAAGTGTATGGTGTATTAATATGCTTTTAGAATATCTTCCTGTGTAACAACAATGAGTTTATTAGTATTTCATTTAGGTTTGAACCCAGACTATAAAAAGTTGAGTTGCCACGACCACAAACGTGGTAAAAATAGAATTCAAATGATCGCAGGAGTAAAAGGACCACTGACTTAGCTTACACGGGTAATTCTCAAGCTTACCGCCCAAACTAACCGAGGCCCCACCCCAGCTAAAAATTGTAAAGAGCGCAGTTTCTTGATATCAGTATTGTTTGTCCTTAGAGCAAAGGGAGGCTCCCAGATTGTCTCCAATTTTTTGACAGGTAAGTGATACTTCACAAACATTAAAATGTTGATATGTCATGCAGATTGGCTCTTCTTCTTCCGTTAGCTATTTCCATTCCTTTATTACTATGAATTTCTTGATGCTTCTTCTTTGTGTTCAGAGGATTACTATCCCATATCCTTGTAACCATGTACTGATGCTGGAAGTTGTTAGACTATATGACTTAACACTCCAAATAAGTATTTCATTCTCAAGTTCAATAGCCTCTAAACATCTGGAACATGTTCTATGGTACCTGAAGAGTATAAAAAGATTTTAAAAGATTCATAGGCAAAAATAGGTAATAATCTTTTGTGTAAAGGTCTCCACTCTAGAATATTACTGCATAGCTGGAATGTCAAGCCATGAGTTCTTTTCTTAGCTAATTGTCAACTAAGCATTCTCAGCAGCTAACATTGTTCTACATTTTTATAGATGAAACACATTTTGATTATACAATAGTGACTGTATGTCTTGAATATTGAGACCATAACATTCCAATATAAAAAGAATAAGCTCTTTAACACAAGCAACATTTGGATTCTCACCAATATGTGTGTGATAATTACACTTCAAGATCAACATTATTGTGATGAAAACAGAACAGCTTTGTTTTTGTTTTTTTGTACTGCATATGGCCAAATACAAGATTTCATACTGTTATTCATGTCATTCATGTATCTGAGACCTGTGCTACATATTCATAGAGATGCAAAACCACTTTTTATTATGGCATTTTAGTCTTACTTCAAATATCAATAGTAATGTATTTTATCACGTACTACACAGTTGATGATATTATAGGTACACAAGTGTACCGAAACATTGCGCAACTTTATTATCACATGATTGAATCAGTTTATCCAATCTCACCTGTTGACTATAGCCTTAGTTTTTGGGATTCCCTGAAACACTGAGAATTAATTATAAGCCAAGTAGCAGTGTTTTCATGGACAGAATGATAGTTTGGTTTGTATAACCATAGAATGACAAACTGCAACATGTTTGTGGGAGTGCTTAGTCAGTAATATATTTCTGCTGTGAACAACATGCTCCTCTCTTGGTTAGTTAGATTGTACGTACTTGTAATAATATTTCACACAATCTAACTAACCAAGAGAGGAGCATGTTGCTTCTCATGAACAGAAATATATTACAGACCAATCACTCCCACAAACATGTTGCATTTTGTCATTCTATGGTTATACAATCCAAACTAAAAGTAATGAAGTTTAAAACATGAATTTAATTTTTTAAATGTTCCAAATTGGACTTTTTTGTACATAAATATTAAACTCTCTAGCTAAGCCATAATAAACAAGTAATAAAGTTTTAAAAAAGATTTAAAATTTTTAAATGTTCAATTATTAAAAATTGGATGTTTTTGTACATAAAGTCTCTAGCTAAGCCAATATAATAAACAATAAAGTTTGAAACATGATTTAAATTTTTTAAATGTTCAATTATTAAATTGGATTTTTTTTGTACATAAATATTAAAGTCTCCAGCTAAGCACTTTCATCTGCTATTGTACCTAAAACAGTGTACAAAGATTAACATATTCTTAGTATAGACAGACCACATGCACAAAACGAGTAACCACACCCATGCAATCATAACCACACCCTTTTCTGGCCTTACCACCCTGAAATTTTTAGCTGAAGTGCCTGGGTATAATATGTTACACAGTAAATAATAGGTATAGCTCTAACATGTGGAGCAGAGTAATTCTAGCCATATTGTTATATAGCTTATCTAAATATAAAATTGGACAAAAAATTACTTTCTAAGTGGATGTTGCATTTATGTCTATTATCTGCACTTATAATAAAGTTCTAGCTTAGCTTTATTATGCAAGGGAGAAATGTTATTACTCCAGAGTGTATATTGCTAACATATTATGTACAAATGTTTATTTTTGGACAAGTCTGTTTTCAGTTTGTTACAATGTTGACTTGAGTAGTATGGGCAATAATTGTAATTTTTCTCATATAGTAATAGTGCATGTTGTACATAACGATACAGACACTGTCAGGATATGTATACAAGTAATGCTACATATTCGGATATGCACTTATTGCATGGTATTAATAATGTATTTTGTGATATATAATCAATTATAATATAAGCAATTACATATAGCTAAATAGAAATTCAATTTAATGGCCACTTTTATTCAGCGTAATAAATTACAGTGAATCAAGTTTCGTACTATCCCATAGTTTGGGAATCTCCAACTGGTCCTTTATTGATCTGTGGATATGAAAACTTGTATTGAGATTGTGATACTGACTGTATCCATAGTTGCCAACTTTCTAAAATGAAAAATCGGGATAGGCCACACCCACTAATTAACCATCATGAATATCATTAAGATAGTATGAATATGGTTATTGGATGATGAGTTGTTCCACCATACTCTGGATCCTGAATATCACTGAATAATCACTAACCTCCTTGAGAAGACTTCAGCCATTCTTGATTCACTCACCTGTACCAAATGATGAACTTTTGCTGTTGTGCTATAATTTCATACAATAATATTTTATTCTTTATTTCAGTGTTTTCAACCAAGTTTATATGAAAAATGTTTTATAGTAACCACCCTTGTAGATATGCTGTACAGATAGCTATACCACTACACAAACCACTGATATCAAGCAGACTAACTTGCAGACAATTGTGTGCAGCTGTTGGTGGCTAATAGTTGGCGAGCGAGCGTAGCGAGCGAGACACTTACAGGGGTAAAAATGAAAAAATCGGGGATGTTTATTGGCGAGCGAGCGTAGCGAGCGAGACACTTACAGGGGTAACACAATCGAAAATCGGGGATGTTTATAAATTTATTTATTTATTTGTATATATGTTTGGACGTACGTATGTCATTTTGTACTTTGACCCTCGCGTTTTTGTGTTAGTTATGTGGTCGACCCCGTTCCAAATTACACTAAACAGAATCCTCGTGTTTATCGATCAGTACCCATATCACCCTAGAAATTGAATCGTTTACCGTTTTGAATTCTTTTGCGGGTGCAGTTAAAACTTGAAAACTTAAGGGACTTCCATTTCTATTCGAGTTAGTGGCGGTGGTAAGTCAATGCGCTCTTTGTCGGTTATAAGCCGTGCGCACAGTATTTACCTGAAAATACATTGTCCACTAGACTACTGCGAAGGTAAGTCTGTGTAGGTGCATGTCCAGTTGTGTCAAAGCATTGTGTGTTACAACCACTACTTAGCTAAAGAATATCACAAAGAAAACTTTTAAATAACGTGTATTGTTTGTTGTTGTTGTTTTTCCTTCAATTCAAGCAGTTGCAGAGAGTTGTTACTATGGACTGAAATCCCCTTACGTGCTAAATTAAAAAACGGACCTTTTTCAGTAGCTTCAGTTAGAGTCAATAAAAAATAGTATAGTCTTAGTCCGCTCGCCATTTGTGCTCAAGCACACCACTAGTTTATTTGTATATATGTTTGGACGTATGTTATGTCATTTTGTACTTTGACCCTCACGTTTTTGTGTTAGTTATTTGTTCGACCCCGTCCCAAATTGCACTAAACAGAATCCTCTGGTTTATCGATCAGTACCCGTATCACCCTAGAAATTGAATTGTTTACCGTTTTGAATTCTTTTGCGGGTGCAGTTAATACTTGACAACTTAAGGGACTTCCATTTCTATTCGAGTTAGTGGCGGTGGTAAGTCAATGCGCTCTTTGTCATAGTTATAAGCCGTGCGCACAGTATTTACCGGAAAATACATTGTCCACTAGACTACTGCCAAGGTAAGTCTGTGTAGGTGCATGTCCAGCTGTGTCAAAGCATTGTGTGTTACAACCACTACTTAGCTAAAGAATATCACAAAGAAAACTTTTAAATAACGCGTATTGTTTTGTTGTTGTTGTTTTTTCCTTCAATTCAAGCAGTTGCAGAGAGCTGTTACTATGGCACTGAAATCCCTTTACCCTGTATGCTAAATTTAAAAACTGGACCTTATTTTCAGTAGCTTCAGTGTTAGAATTCAATAAAAATAGTATAGTCTTTAGGCTCGCTCGCCATTTGTGCTCAAGCACACCACTAGTTAACCCCTTTGTTGTACGTGGAATCGAGTATTATTTGGCAATCGAGTATTATTTGGCGTTACGTGGACCTAATAAAGGGTACTCGATTTCGAGTATTTGGCCGATAATCGGTTTTAACTCCATCCAAACTTGCTGACTGTGCATGACTGTGCAGCTCTCTGTTGTGGTGGTGGTCAGGTGTGTGGCTAACTTATGTAACAATTCCTGGAAAAAGTTTATGTAAGAATTCCGGGAAATCCTATTGCAAGTAAGTAAACCGGGCGGGATCTGGGAAAGGCTGGAAAAACCGGGATAATCCCAGCAAAACCGGGATAGTTGGCAACTATGTGTATCTGTATAATTTTGGGAGTGTTCAAAACTAACCTGCACCTGTTTACTGTTGCACTGTACTAGTTTTTAACTTCAATGTTGTGGTTTGGAAAACAGTTTTCTTAGGCCACTTTGCGTAAACTGAAGTAGGCTGATGAGTACTTTATAAAACTATTTGTATAAACCGTCTTATGCTTAACTGAAGTAGGTGATGCAGCAAAAATGGAAGTGTTATATGTAGTGCTACTTATTCTGGGGACCACAAGTGAGTATTAACTTATTTGTATCATTTTTAAAAAGCCAAAAAAAATTGAGTTTTCTAAAAGTGTTAAAAATGTTTCATGTTTAAGTTCTACTTCATAGTCTTTCCAGCCTTGTCTAATCTTAGTACTTCTGCGTAAAGTTGTGTGGTATTTACAGTTCGGTAGTGGAATAGTTGAACTCAGAAGGTTAATCTTTGAAATAGAACAATCACAGACAGTCTTAGAGCATTATATTTGCAGCACAGATTTTGATAGTAGTAGTTATATAAAAGGCTAATCTTTAAAATAGAAAAATCATAGAGCATATTATTATTGCAGCACAGATTTCGATAGTAGTAGGTATACAAAAGTCTAATCTTTGAAATAGAACAATCACAGACAGTCTTAGAGCATTATATTTGCTGCACAGATATTGATAGTAGTAGGTATATAAAATGAATAATCGCAAACAATTTTAGAGCATTGTATTTACAGCCCACTTATGAAAAATATGTAAGCTTCAATACACTTGTTGCGATAAATTTTAAGTAACTTGGAATGGCTATTACTGCACTTGTATTTTGATGTTTGATATTAAATATGATACCATTCTACATTAATAAACCTGTTAATGGCAATGTAGTAAGCAGTAATGCAGTGCTTTATATTATTAATTTATATGTTAGATAATTGTTCACTATCTTCACTGATTTATTACACTTTTTTATAAATTAATGGGAATCAATTGTTACTTTGACATGTGCTACTTTAATATATCACTTTCTTATAATTGATATTATTATGGTGAATATTATTTGACTGCAATGATTGTGATAATTAATAGAAACTTATGATGAAAACTGCATTTTTTTAACTACTACATACTTTGTTCATTGGTAAAACATGGCAAACGTACACAATAGCTCAAGAATGGGATAGCTGTGTATACATTAAACAACTTTAAAGTGTTGATATCAAAACATTACATTAATTAACATATAGATGATTTTTCTTTGTGTAATATTATTGCAGGCATTACAGTTCACACTCATATATCAGTAACATCACTCCCGGATTTACTATTCAGCGAACATAAGAGTATTGTAGAGGGATCAGTTCTCTGGCTCTATTGTGAGGTCAGCTCCATTTCTGATACTCTGTCAGTAACTTGGAATAAAGATGGAGGACAACTAGTACAAGATGTTCCTCATATTCGTTTGAGAACTTCCAACACCTCCTCCTCCACTACCTTACTACTAGTGATAGATAATGTAGTGTCTTCTGATGCTGGTGTCTATCAGTGCACTGCTAGGGATGGACACGATTTCGTTAGAGGAGAATCATTGAATATGACAGGTGTTATCTTATCAATTTCAAAAATGTTAATATTATTACATGCACATATTTTATTGTTTCAGTTTTATCTTTCACAACACCTGGAATGTTGAGAATTATATCTCAAGATCCCCTTACAACTGGACTTAATGCAAACAGAACAGGGACTCATAGTGGGCGCAGTATTTCTCTATCCTTCACTGCAGGTCATGTTGGAGATAATAAAATGGATTATTTGATTCCTGCAGTACAATGGCTGAAAGATGGGAGGAATCCATCTACTTTAGTTCCCACTGATACTTTAGTAGGCACAAATGGTCGATTAAATTCTATTCTTTCATTTACTTTTACTACTTCTGATGCTGGTGTGTATCAGTGCATCTTTATTGATAGCAATTCACAAATTTATGGATCATTTCCACTCAGAATTGATACTGGTAAGTAGATAAGAGCACTTCTTGTATCGAAACATTCTGATTGAACAAGCATTGTTATTATTAATATCAATACATCATACAATGCAGTAATATTGCCAAAATTAAGCCTTGTAGTATTGTTTATAATTTCATAGAAGTGTCTGTATATTGACTTAAAATTATATATAAATAAACAAAATATGCATTATATTGGGCTTAGTTTAAATAAATTGTTATTGGTATCTTAATTCTATAATAGGTAATGCTACTATTCCTACAAGGGTATCACCACAAGTTGTCTTTCATACTGTACCTAATAAATTAGTGTTGGAAGTTACTAGTGAGGGAGAATATGAGAACATTGTTTGGAACAGAGACGCAGCAACATTGGGTGCAAGTTCATTAGCTCCTGCTGAACTCAGTGAATTTGTTAATTTTTTTGAAATATTTGTTCGTGAACCAACTAGTACATCTGACTATGGTTTATATGCTATATTCTATTCTGGTGCTGGAGGACTTGGTACTACAATTGCAGTTGTCTCCCCAGGTAAATTAATATTTCATTTTATGACTATTAAATTAATGTGTGTACTTCATTAATATTCAATCTTAAGAATAATTTTTAACAAAGTTGAAATGTTTTCATTTAGTATTACCTAACACCACAACTGAGCAAGTTGAAAAATTGTCCATACTGGAAGGAGGTAATAGTGCTATCTCCTGCTGTTCCATTGGAGGACCAGTGCCAGTTATCACATGGACTCTTAACAATCATAACACTAAATTTAACCAAACCGACTTTATTAATGAAGCTTCCTTATCATCTACTTATCATGTTACTATTGGTGATATAAATTCTACACTGCACATAGTAGATGCCCAGTATCCTACACATGATGGAGTATACACATGTACTGGAAGGAATACTGCATCAGATTCTCGTAATAACAGTAGTGTGAATATTACTGTTATGATAAAAGGTAATTCAAGCATAGCATAAAATTGTATGCTGAGATATATTTTATTTGTTGTATTTGACTTTTGTCTTCATTTATATAGAGGGCCATTTATATTTACATTATGCTTCTTGATATAATGTTTAATCTCAAAATAGTTACAATTATAACATTTAAATTATTATACTTATGTATAATATTTGAATTTCTGTATTTTTTTGCATGTGAGGTGTTCATGTTTATTCTATTTGTACACAATAATGTATACATTTCAAATTTTGCTATATGTATAGTCAGCACAGACAATAATTATTATAGCTATGAATGTTTGTGATACTATACACAAGTAGTACTATTTGTGTTCCTGCAAGCTCCAATAGTGCATTGAACAACTTCAATAAAGTATTGATTTTTACTTATGTAGAGAAGTAACTTGTATCATTGCCTGAAAAGTGTCCATTGACTACCAAAACAAAATTGTATAATAGTGTATAATGTGTTGATAACTTGTATGTTAACCTCTACAGCCTTGTAAATGTTTTGTTAACTCTAATTACCAAGATAGTTTACGGATTTTGTTATAGTTGTAAATAGACACTTTCACCCTGTGTATTCTTGCATGTAGTATCACAATGACATACACATGCAGCAATACTAACATTGTTTATAGTTTTAGCAATAACGAATGATGTACTTCGGCATAAATGGCAAGTGAATTATATTGTGTACAAGTCATTTACACAAGGAAGAATCTAATAAAAGATTGATTACAAAATATGTGTAAATACGGCTACATTCATTTTAATTTGCCTGAAGTTAATGTCTTATATCCTGTTAGCCAAGTATATTAGAAAGCATCATTCAGTCTATTTAGTCCCAAATAGCCATTGATTATAGTACAGATAGCTTCCTCTAAATTACCTTGTTCCTGAAAAAAAACATTCTAGCTACTTAAAAATAGTAGATTTTATAAAAATAATATCACATAGTAAAGGTTTCAATTCCATATTCAAAATTAGCTGTATCTCCGTTGGAGGTCCAATACCCACTGTAAGGTGGACATTTATTAATTCTAATGCATTTAATCAGACTGATGTAGTCACACCCCCTCAATGTGAGCTGATATAGATGTAATATTAGGAAAAGTCACATCGACTCTACATATTATAGTTAAT
>WLWD01004162.1_pt1 | contig 32104 bp, 24 predicted proteins | sample 6712731 | NCBI WGS metagenome assembly WLWD01 (sample SAMN12718690, study PRJNA576275) | sponge metagenome | isolation source: marine sponge | host: Mycale hentscheli | place: New Zealand: South Island, Marlborough, Capsize Point | collected 2014-11-01
TGGCGTGTTAAGAAGAATAGGCGTGTTACTTTCTTGCTCTTACAAGCAGTAAACCAATTAGAATCATTCTTACCAATTTAATCATTGAACTATTATAAGTAATAGTAGTATTAATAATTTTAACAATCACTTCTAAAATTCTTGGGGGTAGGGGAACTTGAGGTCGGGAGGTACAGATATACTGATACCATTACTGTCAACTCTCAAGACTGACATTCATTACAAAGATAAAAACAATTACAGTGCTTTGTGAGTCATAGAACTTCCTGCCCACATCACAAGTTACCATGGTACATAGACACACCCACTGAATACTCCACATCCTGACACGCCTCTGTCTATATACTTTAGTGTTATCACAGATACATTGTGTGTGTTGAAATATAAACAAACTCACAGAGCATAAGATAGCTAAGATAGCTAAACTAGCACTCGTTATACCACCATTATGAATCAATTCATCTGTAGTTTCTTCTCTATATGGTTATTACTTGTTAAGCAGAATACGTCTCCAGTTACCTTTCCCAGGGTTCTAACTAACCTCCTTGATGGCTCTAGACAGAGTGTTTAGAATGGAGTGTTTCTGTTTGGTTTGCTTCACCAGAAACTCCGGAGTATCTGGTCACAAAGGTATAAAAGGTGCAAAATGAGAGGTGCGCCTTATTTGAAAAGCAACTTACTTTTCTGCTTTTGAAACAGAGAGGCCGAACTGTTTTTCTTCTTGAGAAGGTTCATGTCTGTACTGTATTGAGTAATAGCTCAACGTCTAAACAAGTTCTGTAGCCGTAGGTGGCCATTATCGGCCGCGCAGTGAGTTAGTAACGTGACCTGTAGGCACGCCCTCTCTTGAACTTGGGGGTGTGGCTAACATTGGAAGCACAGAGCTAGCTGTAATGAAAGTACCTTTCGTGGGTTGCATGAATTCAAGCAAGTTAACTCGCGCACACTAAGTTATTACTATATATGTACAAGGAGTTTAAAAAACAATTGATTCTATTGAGAGATTTAAAAAAAAAAAGTTAAAACAGTGATGTTGAAGAGGTGATAAGGGCACACTGCAGCAGTCATGGCAACAACTACATCTTGACATTACGGGGATGAATGTTGTTCTTCCTCATATATTCTGTGAGTTGAGAAGGAACTTCCGCCAGCACTGCACCAGCCAGAGCTTGAGGGGGAGCCTGTAGCACACACACACACACACACACACACACACACACACACACACACACACACACACACACACTTGTACATACTACACATGCATATATCTGCACATACATCACAAACCACAAACCCACGAAGTTCCTATCTATCTGGCATGAAAGCCTAAACTAAGTTAGACTACTATCTCCAGTTCAACACTGGCCAGCACACAGTGTCTCCACATCTCATCTCTCACTCTAAATAAACGTTACAAATTAAAGATTACTAGTGATGTGCTTCAGCACATATGGCGAGCGAGCTAGTCTGACTGAAATTTAAATTTGAATGCTAGCTTCTAATAATTTTTGTTTTATTGCTATTCTTTAGCAACACACAACACTTTTATACATACTTGTTCACTGGATATACCAGCTCAAGACCTGTGTTGTATTCTCTTAGTGATTCGACTAGAGGTAAGCAATCCAATTCCAAGGATGATACAGGTAAGGATCGATAAACTAATGGTTTTCTTTTTAAGTTAGTCGCCTTTCCAAAGTGCGCTCCATTCAAAATGCTCTATTGTATCTACTATATATAGCATTACATTGTATTCTCTTAGTGACTTGACTATTGAATTTTCAAGTAAGAACAAATCTGTTACGTAAGGTGTATAGCTATGACGAACAGTGCAATAACGAAGTCAACTTACCACTGCCGCTAAAATAAATAAATAAATGAACTCAGCTAACTTTGGAACACCTATCTGCAAACGTTTCTCCCTTTCTGTGTCTGTAGCTCCTTGCCGTTTTCTTCTTTTCCTAACATTATTTCAAAGTATTTTGTCCCGAATTTCTTGTGCCCGCCCTAATGTTTACATTTTTAAGTAGCCTCCGGGGGTGGACACACATTGACCTCTTTGAACTTTGCCATATATATATATACACCAAAATCTCAATTGAGACTCGTTAGTGAGAGTCTCGCTTCGCTCGCCCAAGAAGTCTTAAAAGCAAAACAGTATACAGGATAATCGGGGATTTTTGTTTTATATTTTTATAATATGTGTGGACGTACATACGTCATTTGTACTTTGATCCTCACCTATTTTTGTGTTAGCTCAGTGTTCGACCCCGTCCCAAACAGAATCCTCCGGTTTATCGATCATTACCATCCTAGAAATTGAATTGTTTGAATTTTTTTGTGGGTGCAGTTAAAACTTACTGGAGTTCCATTTCTATTTGAGTTAGTGTCGGTGGTAAGTTAATGCGCTATTTGTCATAGTTATAAGCCCTACTCAACAGTATTTACTTGAAATATCATTGGCTTTAAGCTAACCACGAAGATAAATCTTGTGTAGGAGTCCAGTAGTGTGAAAAGAATCATGTGTTAGAGCTACTACAGTGCTTCAGTGGATTTTTTTAGCTTTTTGGTTAAGGTTGCTAATTCTGCTATAATTTCTCAAGTATGGAAAGCTAAAAATTTGTATTATTATACATTAATGTCATTAACACACAAACAAAACAATTTTGTGAGTTTGTGGTTATTGTTGTGGTTATAGGTGATGGAACTGGGAGCTTCAAGACAGTGAATTTGGAAGTGTTTAAGCTGAAAAAAGAGAAACTATTTGTCCTTATCTCTATAACTTGGTATACTGATACTTTAATACCTGAAGTTTCATATGAGCCTGATTTTGTGGGCACACGAAATTTGAATCTCGAAATATTTTAAATTTTAAGAAAAAAGTGTTTAAGCCAGGATTTTTGAATTTATTGAGTTATATCTCCAAATATTTGACACATGATGTAAAATTGCCTTAAAATTATTATGTATAACTTTGGTAGCTATACCTTGAAAATTAAGTGAGTTGTGGCTGTTTTTCACCAAAAAATGTTTATGCACGATAAGGGTCATCAAATGATGACGTTTAGAGCGGGTTGTGGGCCTTTAGTACACGTAAACGCGACGTCACAAAACAGCGCATGCGTATTTGTGTCATAAAGGCACAAGGGCGCCAGTTTACCGCTAATTGTTGCACGGGTATGGCTGATTTAGCTACGGTTGTATCTCTGGCCCTAGGTATCAAGTTTTACGGCGTTACTGCCTATCACGGCCAGCGTTTTAGCTTCTGTCTGGAGCTGCACAACCCGTAGGACTCCAACCGCATCGCCCTGATATTGTCAGAATACCGAATGCTTTCAGCTTTTCTTCAGCTCTTGAAAAAGATGACCTCTTGGATAGGCTTGGCTCCAAGTTAGTACCAGCCAACAATTCTGACTGATTTCGACTTCGTTTACTGCTGCTAGTAGAACGATGAGAATCCATACAGCCGATTGCAGTTAGGGAAAGTCCCGTCTTACCGCTCAGGGAAATAACCGTTCGACCTTAGCTCGTTAACTAGCTACGTTTAATGACGAACTACCGCAAAATCTTGACATCAAAAAAATGGCGTAAAATGTATTAGAGTGAATGAGAAAAGTGCTGTTCTCCATTTTCCATTCTCTAAACAGGCAGTTTTACTATTGTAAACATTATTGGGATGATGAAGAAAAGGTATGTGTATGTTAAATGACTGTAGTGAGGGTCTATACAGTAGTTTCAAAAAATCCACTCTTTAAGTTGGAAGCACTGAACTTGACTAAAGAATACATTTAAATAATGTGACTTGTTGTTTTGTTTTGTTTTTTTGATTGTTTTTTGTTGCTGTTATTTTTATTTTTGTTGTTTTGTTGTTTTTATTTGTTGTTGTCTTTTCAAATTCAAACAGTAGCAGCAAGTAATGGTTACTATGGCATTCAAACACCCTTACCGTATACACATAATTTAAAAACTTGACATTTTCTTAGTACCTTGGGTGTCAGAAATTAAAATCCATCAATAGCGTAGTTTTAAGCTCGCTCGCCATTTGTGCTCAAGCACATCACTAGTATCTTTAATTAAGGGCTACTACATGCATACAATCTACAAGACTGGCTCACAACTGAGATACTTCACAACTGGTAGTTACATTTATACTGCAACCATACACAAAATGACATCCCAAAACAATACATTGTAATTGCTGAATAGATTTGCTGATGATAACGTACTTGCATGAACTTCTTGAAGGGAACAAACTGCACGATATCTCTCTCAGCAACCTTGCCTTCCCAGCTCAACCTACAAGAGGGAGGAGTTTGAACACAGGAACACAATCCAGACATAAACCTCACCTTCCATCATCTGCATCAAGAGCGTCCATGGCGGAGAAGTTAGCATCTCCCACGCCCACTATGATGATAGACATGGGGAGACGAGAGGCAGCAATGATGGCTCTCTTAGTGTTCCCCATGTCTGATATGACTCCATCAGTGAGCATGAGCAGAATGAAATAGTTCTGAAACCAGGAGTGATTACGTGAGTGCCGTACGTGATAAAACTCCACCCACAATTTTATTTACCTGAACTTCCACGTTCTTCTTGGCCTCTGCTGCAAACGTGGCCACATGGTTGATGATGGGGGCAAAGTTCGTGGGTCCATAGAGTGCCACAGATCTGATGGCATTGTGATAGGCAGCGACCACACCCGGTATTCCAGCACAATACGGGTTTGACGGGTTCCCATTGAGGGCAAACTCATGAGATACTTGTCCATTGATTTTAGCACCAAATCCAAGAGCTGGGAAGAGCTTGTCACTAGGGAAATCAGAAAGAAAATTCAACAACAACAACAACAAAAAAAGAAAAGAAAAAAAAAGCCAGTTCAGAGAGTAACCAGATGTCGGTGTAAGGATATTGATCCCACAACTTATGTTTATTATTCATTTATTCTTCAATTTACAGTGTCAAGTGGTTGCTATGATATCTAGACCCTTTACCTGAATAAGAGCTACCAGTTGTTGTGAGGGACTACTGCTACAAAGACTGATTCATGTGGACTAACACAGGACCTACTGTCACAGTTAGGCCACAACTAAATACCTACCTGCTAATATAAGGCAGTGAAAATTGTGAATAAGCAATACCATAAACTTACGAGTCATAGTACTGGCAGACTTCCCCCACCGCCACAATGGCACTAGTGTACTGGTTGGGCTTCATAGGGTCCAGGTAGTGGAGAGACCTAGGGTCAGACGGAGCTCCATTACTGGCAGTGAAGTCTATGCCTACAGTGAAGTTGATCTGACAGCCTCCCATGATGAAGTCAAGGAAGGAATAAATTGTCCTCTCCTACAATACAAATAAACTATGCAGAGAGAACACAAGATAAAGTATGTACCTTCACTGATAGTAGCTTGGCTAGTCCAGAGTTCTTCTTCTTCTTCTTCTTTGTAGGATGAATAAACTCCCACTTCTTTCCCAGTCCATCCTAGAAGCCAGTGTGCCATAATAAGGGGGTGTGGTTATCTAAGGTGTGGCCTACCTTGATCTCGGCCATGCTGGTGTTATATGTCCCAATCAGATCGTGACTGCCATCTGCATCCCAGTCATAACACTCCACCTGCACAGAGTATGAGGACAAGTATATCTGAAGTCACATGACCTACAAGTGTGGTCACATGATGCATGCAAATAATGGCATACCAATGTTGTCCAGTGACCAAACACCAATGGATTGACATGAACAGTAGAAAAGGTAAAATGATTTCCTATGTCAGTTCTCTCTCTCACCTTGATAACTCTAACAGGATCATTGCTGCACAGTTTCTGAGTAGACATCTCAAATGGCCTCCACACTGGGTTGAGGGTGTTCTTGATCACCTGAACAAACAAAGAATGCACATCAAACACCAACCTTTACCTACATGCACACATGCACACACACACACACATCACACACCTACCTTTATCTACACACGCACACACACACATCAAACACCCACCTTTACCTACACACACGCACACACACACATCAAACACCCACCTTTACCTACACACACGCACACACACACACATCAAACACCCACCTTTACCTACTCACACACACGTACACATGCATGTATAGTTTTAATCATTTATCAACTTTTGTCACACTAACTCGCCTTACCAAGTATTTAGTCGCATTTTAAACCAATTAGTTACAACTAATCAATCATACCTCTTAACAACTGACAGCCACACCCAAACACATCTAAATTCCATTCAATCAGCCACACCTTACCATCGAATGACTCCATCAATTAATGTCAAATCTACTAACAAGCCTCACTTATCCTGATCAAATTCTCTAAACTAAATCCACCACACCTTACCCAACAATGTTAGCTTGTCAACACCTTACCAGACCCTCACCTCAGTCTTATGAACAAGTGTGAATGAGTCGTCCGGGTTCTTCTTGGAGAACTGAAGATATGGATCCGACTTGCCGAGGAAGTCCTACAACACACATCCTCACTATCTCATTACATCACCTAGCAACAGCCTGAACATGCATCAAACAGGTTCCTTATTGATCAATCTCTGTCAACTACAATCCCTTGTTAGTGACCACACCCATGACCACACCCATATATTACGACTAACACCCACCTTTTTGTCCAAGTCTTCTCCTGCAAACTGAAACTCCAACATGGAGGAGTTCTGAGACACCTCTTCTGTTCTCACCTGGTCAACACACACACACACACAGACGCACACACACACACACAAACAGACACATACACACACAGACCCCAATACAAAAATGTAATTTCAAACATGTAAACACAATTCAGATCAAGAAGGCTGTCTAGACTCTTAATTTAAAAAGTGTTGATCCAGGTCCTGTTTATTAAAAGTAAAATGCACTTCTAATCCACTTCAGCGTCTATACAGTGTGTGTCCAGCTGTTCATAGGAACTGACAGGAATGATCAGTTACACCCTCACACATTCTCTCACTCTCACACAAACCACAAACAGTCTCTCACTGTATGTGTGTGTATGCATGTATGTATTGGAATGCTATAATGCGGTCTGATCATCTACACATGACTATCATGTGACTATCATGTGACATGTATAGAGAATATGTAAAATGTGACAAGCTATAGAATGCCTCCCTCCCTCCCTCCCCCACCACTCACTGTTATTGTTCCCAAAGTCTCTTGTGATTTCTTCCCTTTACCTCCTTCTAGATTACGCTGGAACGGAGAGGAACTGACAATCTGGTCATAACATGCCAACATCCTCACAGTTTGTGGGCACTAAAGGAAGAAGACCTCACCTCTCCCAAACAACACTCAAGTCCTCCCAGATAGTCGTCATCTTCCAGAGAACTGGTGGCATTGTCCAGATCGTACACCGTCAACTTCAGCTCCTGCACTTCCTCAAAGAAGTAGTCCATCTCTACGGTCGTGGCAAACTCTGGGTTCAATGTGTTCTTCAGCCATTCTGTGCGACCATACTACAAAGAGACACACCCACATGGTAAAGGGTGGTTAGTTTTCACAGTACAAGTTCATGTTTCTGTATATTTTCCATTGCTTGCTCTAATAATTGATCTGCCTTCAAGAGTGAAGATGATGTATGCTGAAGTGACACATTTTTTCTAGCAATGCTCTTAAGTAAATATTTCAAATATTGATGATCACTATCATAGTCATCATCTTCATCTTGCAGTTATACTAAATCTACATACTGTACTATACTAAGCTTTTCTAGTCAATATTACCAAGTGATGATATCTGTCATAAGAATCAGTGTTACCTGCTCACCTCTGCATAGTCCACGTGACCTCCTCCCTTCAGGTAGACTACGACCATTGGGTCCGATTTGGAGAAGACATCTTTGTCTTGGAGATTAGAGCAAGAGATGCTCAAAGACACTTTGGAACAAGGAACACGAGAATACGCGCTGCCGCACGGTCCCCAACTCATCTTTAACAATGCTCTGCAAACTTTCAGGCGTAGCCAGACCTGGTACCTGCCTGGCTCTACGCTTGGGCTGGCGAGACAAACATCAATAGCTACAGCGCAACATATCGACCCTTTACCAACATCATAGCCTCACTGGATCAATCTCTGTCATTATACATAAACGTCACATATTTTCGAAATATGGCTTGGATCATGTTTCTCATATTTTCAGCCTAACTTTTCACTTCCTTCTAATAGTTCTTAGCTATAAACCTTTCCTGTGGCTAGCAAAAAAAAAATTGTAAAAAAAATTACACTTGGAACAATGTTTTAAATTTAATAAGATGAATGTGGCTTTCTTAGTGATGAGCTTCTAGCTCTTCCAAATGATAAGTTTATAGTTTGCCTTTAACTAAATGAATGTCCTCATTGTAGTGTTGAATTCTTCCACACACAATTCAATCCACCATTCTATTACACAAACAATACCAATTATAATAATAACAATATTTACAATAAAAACTAAATGCTTACTAGAGCCGTTGCTGTACTTTATCTGCCACTTGCTTACAATAGTCCACTTCAGATAAGATAGTAACAAACTCCTTGAGAGCTGAGGGTCTGGATGATAAGACTGAACGAACGCTACTCAAAAGGTTCCTTGTCTTCTCTACATCAATCCAAGTCTGGCGTTGAAGGAGCTGGTCATACATGTCAGGAGATATGAGTCCTTTACTGTAGCAGTGATCAGCTACTGTCATGACACAAGGCTTCACTGAGAGGACCAAGTCAGGATACACACTCAGAAATATACTCAAGTTATTGCCACCTAATAATAAAACACTTTCAATTATTATAAATACAAACAGAACTTGACTTACTTTCAGAGATCTCTACCACAGGATCTTTCTTCTCATATTTCTAATACCAAATAAACAAGAGATAGTTATTAAAAGATAAAGTACATAGTCTATTCCTGCATACCTGTCCATACCAAACGAAGTGTATGTTCTGAAGTGCAATTCCTTGCGAATTGATGACGCATGCCATGACCGAAGGAATGGACTCTGCTTCATGAACTAACCCGAGATGATTCCCTCCTTCATGTGAACGACAGTCAAAGGCAAATTGGTAGTCCATGTAACTGCTGTAGTTCATTCTGGAACTAGCCTTCTTTAGAGCGGCCTCTATTTCTTGTTTAAGGGCAGCACATTCGTGGTGAATGGAGTCTTGGAATGTAGGATCACACGAAACTACGACTTCAAAATAGTTGCATCGAGATATGAACGCTACATGAATTCGTTTAGGTCCGTACATAAAGTGCACCATGTTTTTCTTGACACCTTCTCTAATGAAAGAGAAAGACTTATTAGATATGAAACAAGCCGTTGAAGCAGAAAAGAGTCCCATAGGAGTAAACCCACTACTGAAGTACATCAAGAGAGGCTCCACCAAACATGATCTACAGGATTCTTTGTGGAATAGGTCAAGTTCCTTTGCACTAGTGTTTTCTAACACGCAAGGCATAATGTATTCTTTCTCTTCTTCTAAGACCGAGTTAGTATCAGAAGATTTGACTGACACAATCTCAGCTACAATGTGAAGATATGCTAGCAAAGCTACCAGTTGCTCTGGTGGAATCAGACCTCCTGAAATGTCAGCTGTAGCTGATATCAAATCTGTCATAGTGAATCGACCTGTCTTCCTGAATCTCTCAGATGTGGCCTGACCTACGCTATCAAAGCTCATGGCTTTGAGAATGACACCAGTGATACTGTCATACACTACCTGAATGTCTATGATGACCAGGTCTTCCAAACCAGGCACACTGGGGAAGTACATCAGAACACCGGCATGGTGGTGAAGAAACCACAGAGCTACTTTGGTCTCGTAGGGTGTCATATTGAAGGCATTGGACAAGGCCAAGCAGCTCTCCAGGCTGGCTGTCCTCACTTCTCTCGTGCGAAGACACAAGCTGAACAGGAGCCACACGGCTGGAATTTTTAGCTTCTTAAAGTGTTTCTCCATGGCATTCTCCAGTAGCTGATGCAAGTGATCGATTTCTTCTATTCCTCCTCCCATGTTGTCCAGAGAAACTACAAGCTTGTCTTGTGAGCAGAACTGAACTATGCCCTTCCTGTAGAAGTCAGTGTCTCTGATCAATTTTTGAAGCTGTGAGTCTACTGTAGCGATGTCTTCCTCAGAAACCTTGTCTTTGTGAGTACCCACTATATATACTACTGACTTGGAGGACTCCAGTATCTCACCAATGGCTGGGTTGTCTGTTCCTGGTAGAGGTTGAAGATGGGAAGAGGAACTGAAACGAGATATACTGGCCAGAGTGCGCAAAAGCATCTCTTGCAGAGTAAACTCAGATTTCTCTGGTGCACTTGTCTCTCCTGAAGCTCTCTGATAAAAGACCCGATACTCCTCATCTAATTGGAACATGTAGTTAAAGAACAGCATGTAGAGGCCAGGTCCTATGGTGAGTGCTGGTAGCATGTCCATCAGCTCAGGCTGACCTCCAGTATCTTCCATCCTCAAGAAAGCTCTGAAAGAATGCCTCAAATCTTCAACAAACTCTGGTTGTTGGGACACTTTCTTGAATACGGCAGCTATTTCGGAATAATCTTGTGATGTTGCCACCTCATCAGAGAGTTGGACATTTGTTGGTGAGACAGGAGAAGATTCCTTCTGTCTTGATGGCTTACTTTTGGTAAATCCAAGTAAAGTAGATTGTGGCGATTCTTCCGCAGACTGCTCTGAACCACTGCCATCCTGATGGACACTTTTTGCGGTTTCTCTATTTTTATGGGAATCACTTGTACCCTCAGAAGTGGATTTGGTCTCAAAACTACTTTTGATACTGCGAAAGAGTACGGATGCTTCCTCAGTGAGATTCTGTACAATGGCCCAGTTTGCCTTCCTTTCTGCTGTAGTTGGATCAGACGAGCCTTGGACTAGCATATTGGAACACTCCACTGTGCCTGTGCTGCCATGAATCTGCTCCTCTTCTCCTGCTGACAGAAGATCTATGATCTCTTTCTAACTCGACGGCGAGTTGTACTCTTGCCTTGTCGTGGAGGACCAACAAACATCAACTTTAAAGACAGAAGCTCCAGCACATCCTTGGAAACAATGAAGTGCTTGTACGCATCTTCAATCTTGTAGTAACCTATCACAGCAAATAAATACATACTTTGGACTATAAAATTAATCCAACAAATACAAATACTGATGTCTAACAATCATATTTATAACATATCTATCAGCACCTTAAATAGACTTCATTATACAGTGTAAAAATAGTATTGCATTCATAAACATCATTAAAATGTTACATGACACAAAATACTATTACACATATACTATTTCAAAAATGACTCTTACCTCTCATGAATGCGTCAATTTGCTGACTCAGCTCTGCTAGTCCAATATCTTGTAAGACGTCCAGTAGTTGTTGCCATGTTGGATGATGTAGTCTACGCCATGTGACAATAACTTGTTCTACATAATCCATAGGATCAGTCTGTGGGTCAAGGTCTGGTAGTTCTACTCCAGTAGATTGTGTTAGTTGAGAGTGACTGTTGGCCAGGACAGACTCAATGTCAATGCCCATCACTGCCTCTAGTCTGGACAGGACATTGGATATGAACTGGTTGTCTGGTGAATAGGATATCACTACACAACAACAACAACAACAACATTATAAATATTTGTTTATCATTTATACATACAAAATCAGAGGAAAAAGAGAGGAGGAGGGAGATGGACTAAGAAGGAAGAATTGGAGACAGGGAGAGTTAGGAAGGGAAAGGAGATGCAAAAAAAAGAAAGAAAAAAAAGGAGATGATAGTAGTGGGTTATTATAATCACAGGTATTATGGTCAGACTTGTTGTATACTATACACACAACTACATAGCTACATATTTTTTTATAGATTGAGGGCAGGCAGAGTTGCTGGAACTAAGCCAGCAAAAGCAGCTGAAATAAAACAGCTGCCAGTAGAAGCAGCTGCCAGTATCACCTGCAATTTAGATATGTTGTAAAGACTAGTAAATACCTAACATTCATAATTATTAACATGTTAATAATAAATTATTTTGTTCAAACATAATTTACCAAATAACAATAACATACTTTTTTTAAACAATCTCCATAACAATAACAATAATCTATAAATGTACTTGAAAGAGGCTATATTAATATGAACCTGCTGAAAAGAAACCAATATTACTGCAGGGTAGAGATTTTGAATACACTAACCTGACAGAGTTCAGTCAGGGAGGCTTCTAGAGGGAGCTGCTATTTGAATACACTAACCTGACAGAGTTCAGTCAGGGAGGCTTCTAGAGGGAGCTGCTATTTGAATACACTAACCTGACAGAGTTCAGTCAGGAAGGCTTCTAGAGGGAGCTGCTATTTGAATACACTAACCTGACAGAGTTCAGTCAGGGAGGCTTCTAGAGGGAGCTGCTATTTGAACACACTAACCTGACAGAGTTCAGAGGGAGGCTTCTAGAGGGAGCTGCTATTTGAATACACTAACCTGACAGAGTTCCTCTATACACTCCATTTGAGTTGGCCATTACTAACTGTCCAGTTGTTAATACTGCAGTAGCTATCAATCTATCATACTTCTTAGCTGGTCCATCTCCCTCACTAGTAGTCTCAATCCACTTCTCTGTTCTGTTGGAGTAACTGCTAACTGTAGAATAGTCATCGATGCCGATTAGATTTGATAAATACGAGGCAATAGCGAAGATGTCAGTAGGTGTGGTTACTGTCCTCCATATTGTTAGTGGAGTTGTCCTGCCATTACTAGCAGATGCTCTGAGAGACTCTAATGTGCATATAAATAGAATCTTCTCCTTGCCACCTCTTCCTGTGAAGTAGAAGTTGCCTTCATGGAATGTTGATCGCATGTTACTGCATGAAGAAGGAAGTGAGTCTGCAGTCGTCCAATGGTCGTTGAGTAGAACTTCCACTACATCCAAGTCCTCGTCATGTAAGCCACGCCCACCAGCCACGACCAGGACCTCTGGTGATCCTCCACTAATTGATGATGCTCTGTAGCGATGAGTAGGCATGGCACGTAGCGATGGCTTCCAGTCTAGACCAGTAGTACTAGTCAACAGAGAGTTAGTGGGTTCATAAGTGGAGGGATGATATCCACCAACCAATACAAACTTAGACTGGTAGGTAGTTAGGGACGAGAGTTCATATGGTGCACGAGTAGTAGTCCATGAGTGTAGGTCAGTAGAGATGTGAAGTCTGCCATCATGACCTAGTAGCAGTACTTTATTCTGTAGTACTGCACATTGTTTAGGCCAGACTACCTCCCTCCATGTATGGCAGTGTTCCCAGTGAAGTGAGGCTAAAGGGTGAAGGAGATTTCTCTAAATACAATATATAAATAATAAAGAAAATAATGACAAACAAACAAACATTACACTAATTGTTTTAATGCAAGAATTTAAAAACTAACACACAAACAAATTTATACCAGACATTACATGCACCAATGTACGAAATATGCTAACACACAAACAATTATACAAGCATTGCACGTGCTATATAAACACTTCACAATTAATACAACTGGAAACAAAAACAATACAAAATAACAATATTGTTAACAACAATAAATAATGTAAACAAACACACGTACATACTAATTATACACAATGTTGACTAAATACAACATACAAACACACAAACTTAAAACAGAAAATCAACCATTTGAGAAAATCGACCATTTTTACAATCAATTAAAATCGCTTAAACACACAATAAAGTCAATTTACCTAATATTTATAAAAAATATGTTTCTGGCGTTTTCTGCAACATTACTAGCAAACTACTGAAGGTTAAAATTTCGGCTGATTTGAGCTAAAGCTTCAAAATATGGTTTTAGTAATGGAGATCTACCGTACTAATAGCACCAGCTGAATTGGAGAAAGCAAATCGCTGTTTCTATGAAGATACCCGTGGAAGCTAAAATAAAAAAGGGCCACAGGAAGAATAGCTTACAACACAAACTCTAGCTTACTCAGTATGACTAGTAGTACTAAAGCCTAAAAGCTTACCAACTTTTTTCAAGAAGTCTTGGACAAGCACTAAAAAAAAACTCCGTACAAAAATTCTGGAAGCGAGGTCGCCGTTTGCCGGGAAAAATCTTACAATACCCATTTAAACAATCTCTTCACTTTAATTTTTGTTCTGAAGCTATCCGTGTGGCTTTCTGAGTGTTTATACAGCCCACATAGACGCTCCTAGCTGAAGAATGAATGGTAAGTGCTATTGACTCATAGAACTACAGGATTACCGCATAAAACTGATTTTTTTTTTTAACATTTCACAATGTCAGTTTTCTCAGAGCCGGTCACATATTCTAACACACAAATACACATTAAGAAAATATGATGCTTCTTCCTGTATTAAAAGGCACCAGAAAATGGTTTGAACTTCATCCAGTAGAACGGACAGTGGAAGCAGGTATAACAAAAGGAGGTGCAAACAGTATGGCGATTCATAAAATGTGACCGTCTACGAGAAAACCAGGCACAACGCAGCGTGCGTAAATATCGAGAAAAAATCGATCAATTTCTTAAAAATGTATTGTTTCAAGCCGACGGAAGGGAAAGGTTAGGTCTATTATAGCGGGAACGACTTAAGCTACGGCGATAAAACTTGGAGAGCTCAATATCTGGACGCCGGCAACTCTGTAAGTCCAAAAAAAAAAATTTTTTAGAAGGGTGCCGCGTTGTGCCCGGTTTTCCTGTAGACGGTCACAAATACGGTTATACTTCTGTTAAACTATGTTTTAAAGTTGTTTTTTTTTTTTAATCTTTCCTATTTATCTTATGCCTCACTTCTAGAAATATAAAAATTGTTTTCCAAAATTGTATTTAAACATTCAAGAGATGTTGCTTTTGCATTTATCTTGCAGAATTGTGGTATGGCTGTCCTACGCTACCAATACTTTCTAGGAGTCAGCACCATTGCTGGTTTAGATATTTTTACCCCTAGAGATTAAACTGGAAGAAGACCTACAAAATGAGGACTTGGTTAGAGTGTTGAGTCTGTTGTAACTTTAGCCTGCCTGTTTATTAAAAGCTAGTCAGTTTTTTTTTCAACAAATCTTTTTGGACGACCTCCATAGTGTTTAATAGGCAGTACAAGGTCTCAGCTTACTGATATAGCACTAGAAGAGTTTTTAACTTTTAGCACTAAATACACAGAAAAGCTCGACTATTTTTATTAGCATTTTATGTTAGCAGTACTGAAATTAATAGAAACAGTAACAAAATGTTGAAAAAAGGCTCTTTACTTCAGTTCTACGTGACACATTTTAGAAGCTTTTTAAGATGACTACTGTGCCATATAAAATACTAACACACACACAAACATACATTCAATGAAAGATAAATCAAATTTATTCATAAAATGGCACAAACATACAAATGCTTTACACATAGTAAGAAAAGACAAACCAAACAATAAACAAACAATAAAAATCACAACAATAAAAACAACCATAACATAACAATATTACAAAAGAGTATAACACACAACTTACTATATTTCTGGAACAAACTAGACTTCAATGATAGCGAGAGTAAAACAACTACCAACTATAGAGACAAAGAGAGGGAAACTCATGTCTGAGTCTCACAAAAAAACACACTAACACTGCAAAAAAAGAGAGGGAAACGTATCTGAGCATGCTCCAAAACAAAAAAGGCACCAGCAACTTGAAAGAAAAAGAGAGGGAAAGTCATTTCTGAGCATGCTCAAAAACAAAAACAAGCATCAGGAACTTAAAAAAAAAAAAAAGAGAGGGAAAGTTATGTCTGAGCATGCTCAAAATAAGGCACCAGCAATTTAAAAAAAAAAGAAGAGGGAAAGTCATTTCTGAGCATGCTCATAAGGAGAAACACACTTCTACATACATTAATTGAAGCGTCTGTTATTAGTTCATAATCCAGGTAAAATGGAGGCTAACAATAACTAACATATGCATACCATGGAATAACACTAACATACCTTACCCTTATAAAGACGGTACTAGAGTCAATGCCAAAACTATTCTGTCACTCTTCGGTATGTGCGTGTGCATGTGCGTGCGTGCGTGTGTGGGAGGGGGGGGGGGAGGGGGAGGGGGGGGGGGGGGGGGGAAGGGGAGGAAGGAGAGCAAAATATGCACAAAACTCAATAGAAAAAACCCAATCCTTGCTCAAACTCTTTTAGTCAGACTAATTGTTGGCCTGGGAACCTCTCTCTAAAACAACTTGTGGTTTAGTCGAATTTCCTTTCACTGATACAAGTCAAACACCAAATCTAGTAATCAGCTAAGAATTTAAACACTGGATCTCTAGCTATTTAGCTAGAAAAATGGATCTAGTAAGCTGCTAGAAAAAACAACACTGGATCTAGCTGGTAGTCGTCACCTAAAAAACAAATACCAATCTAGACATCTGCTAGATCTAAGCTTCAACTGAAAGTAGATAAGCACTCACCTCAGTAAGAGTGGCTTGAGGCTGACTTTCCGCCATAACTTGCTAACCTGAAAAAAAATGCTGTTACTCCAACTTCAACAATGGGGTCCCTTCTGTATGTAGTCGGGCGTAGCCCGACTATAACGCTCTCGGTGTGGCAGTCTCTCTCTTTCCTCACTGGACCACACCCAAAATACACTCGCACAGTCTAGTTTCAGCCTGCAAAATTCACAGTTATTTCTTATTGCGCCTGCGTGGGAGCGAGAAGAATAATACCCTGAATATTATAACTAGTGATGTGCTTGAGCACAAAATGGCGAGCGAGCCTAAAGACTATACTATTTTTATATGAATGATTTTGACTTCTAACACTGAAGCTACTGAAAATAAGGTCCAGTTTTTAAATTTCGCATACAAGGTAAAGGGATTTCAGTGCCATAGTTACAAACTCTCTGCAACTGCTTGAATTGAAGGAAAAAAACAACAACAAAACAATACACGTTATTTAAACGTTTTCTTTGTAATATTCTTTAGCTAAGTAGTGGTTGTAACACACAATATTTTGACACAACTGGACATGCACCTACACAGACTTACCTTAGCGGTAGTCTAGTGGACAATGTATTTTCAAGTAAATACTGTTGCGCACGGCTTATAACCATGACAAAGAGCGCATTGACTTACCACCACCACTAACTCGAATAGAAATGGAAGTCCCTTAAGTTTTCAAGTTTTAACTGCACCCGCAAAAGAATTCAAAACGGTAAACAATTCTATTTCTAGGGTGATACGGGTACTGATCGATAAACCAGAGGATTCTGTGTAGTGCAATTTGGGACGGGGTCGAACACATAACTAACACAAAAACGCGAGGGTCAAAGTACAAAATGACATACGTACGTCCAAACATATATACAAATAAATAAACATCCCCGATTTTTTCATTTTTACCCCTGTAAGTGTCTCGCTCGCTACGCTCGCTCGCCAATAAGGCATGGAAGCTACAATGACAGTTTAGTTTGTGGACAAATCAGACTAGTGGTGTGCTTGAGCACAAATGGCGAGCGAGCTTTAAACTACACTGTTGTTACTCAAACTACTAAAATAAAGTTGAGTTGCTAAATTACGCATATACGGTAAAGGGGATTCAATGCCATAGTAACCACTCCCCTCAACTGTTTGAATTGAAAAAGAAGCAACAAAATCAAGTCACGTATTTAAAATTTTCTTTGTGATATTCTTAATAGTAGTTGTAACGCACAATACTTTCACACAACTGAACATACCTACGCAAGACTTACCTTCGTGGTTCGTCTAGTGGACAATGAATTGTCAAGTAAATGCTGTTGAGTAGTGCTATAACTGTGACAAATAGTGTATTAACTTACCACCGCCACTAACTCGAATAGAAATGGAGCTCCCAGCACCCGCAAAACAATTCAAAGCGGTAAACAATTCAATTTCTAAGGTGATACGGGTAATGGTCGCTAAACCAGAGGATTCTGTTTAGTGAAGTTTGGGACGGGGTCGAACGCGGAGCGAACACAAAAATACGGAGGGTCAAAGTACAAAATGACATACATACGTCCAAATAAATAAATAAATAAATAACTAGTGATGTGCTTGAGCACAAATGGCGAGCGAGCCTAAAGACTATACTGTTTTTATATGAATGATTTTGACTTCTAACACTGAAGCTACTGAAAATAAGGTCCAGTTTTTAAATTTCGCATACTTGGTAGTAAATGAATTTCAGTGCCATAGTGACAACTCTGCAACTGCTTGGATTGAAGGAAAAAAAACAACAACAAAACAATACACGTTATTTAAAAGTTTTCTTTGTGATATTCTTTAGCTAAGTAGTGGTTGTAACACACAATGCTTTGACACAGCTGGACATGCACCTACACAGACTTACCTTCGCAGTAGTCTAGTGGACAATGTATTTTCAAGTAAATACTGTTGCGCACGGCTTATAGCCATGACAAAGAGAGCATTGACTTACCACCGCCACTAAGGATTCTCAGAGCTCGTTAATTGAAAAATACTGGAACTGTGAACGCTTTACCTAACTTACGTAATTAGAAGCGCGTGCGAAAACAGAGGTCTCACGTACCCCATAAACATGTAGTTTAACGTAGTTAAACGTAGTTAACGAAGATGTAGCCCACGCATCACACGCGCCCAGGAAAAGGTCGGCAGAGGACCTGTGAGTACGGCGACCATGCGCTAAGCGGTCACACGTGAAGCAATGGCACCCGGGCACCAGTATATTAGTCCTGATAGCTAGCAGCTACTGATAGCCACTGTTCTCAGTGCTGGTAGCCCTAGCCTAGCAGCTACCTAATACCGCTAGTCTGCTGGGGGCCCATGAGTTTACAACTGGCAATTCTCATCAGGTAAAATAGTATGCCCAATGGCTGTTCCACCACAGGCACTATTAGCTCTCTAAGGATGGCTGCTCGTCAGTGGTGGTATTATTGGAATAGTAAGGGGCTGTAGATATATTGTACTCTAAATAATTAGTTTTCTGCAGGTCAGGTTGGATATATGGGATCTAAACCACCAGTCAGTGGTGAATGGCCTTCATTGATACTTACAGATGCAATCAGCAGAAAACAGTAATTCTATGGCTCGACAATACATGGGCATGCTGCCAGTTCAGTTGCCTTGCTTAGCTAGTGCAGTTGGGTTAAGAGTTGGACTCTAGTCCTGATGCTGTTTCTCTACCCACAGTCACAACCCCTAGATCACAAGGGCACGCTGAACCCTCGCTATGGTCAGGCGTAGGCCTTCATTACATGTGTGGGATGTGTTGCCGGCTCCCACTCTCTGCTTTATAACCTTCATTCAAAAAAAAAAAAATGATCATTATTGTCCAGTGCATGTTAGTAACTATCTGCAGTATGTGGCCAGACCCTCTCACGGTGTTGCTAAGGTTGGCTCTGTCAAAGTGAGCGGTATTCTCGAAGCAGAAACTCCTGAATCAGTCAGGTGCATGCTGTAATTGATATTTATGCTGACATGAGAGTGTTACATGAGAAGAGGTGGAACAAATAGGGGTTACATAATGAATGAGATTAGAGAATGAACTGTAGTGCTGGATGCAGTGTTTTAGGACTCATAAGCTACACTATACGATTGTCGGTGTGGCATTATAATATATAACTTGGGTAGTAGGTTCTAGTAATTAGGGTTAGATCTCCACCTAGTAGAGGTGTGACGGTCCGTCGGGGCCCCCTTAAAAGCGTCTATGTAGGGCACGCTGCCCTTCACTCTATTGGTACTGGACTTATTCTCACACTATTACACTCACTGCCTGTCTATTCTCACACGATCAGGCTCTCTGCCTGTCTATTCTTGCACTATCAAGCTCTCTGCCTGTCTATTCTCACATGACCAGGCTCTCTGCCTGTCTATTCTCACATGACCAGGCTCTCTGCCTGTCTATTCTTGCACTATCAGGCTCTCTGCCTGTCTATTCTCACATGATCAGGCTCTCTGCCTGTCTATTCTTGCGCTATCAGGCTCACGGCCGTCTATTCTCTCACTATCAGGCTTACTGCATGTCTACATACTCTCACTCGCAGGCTTGCTGCCTATCTATTCTGTCACTCTTGTTCTTATCCATTCTCACATTCAGACTGGCTGCCTATCTAGTGGCACTTTGTCATGCTTTATTCGTGCACTCTCAAACTCGCTGCCATCTGTTCTTGCACTATCAGACTTGCCTACCTAATCTCGCACTTAGGCCCAGGGCCTATATATTCTTGCATGCACTATCGGGCTTGCTCACCTGCGTATTCTCAAGCTCACTGCCTATCTACTCACAAGCTCACTGCCTATGTATTCTCAGGCTCACTGCTCATGTATTCTTAGGCTCACTGCCCATGTATTCTTAGGCTCACGGCATATCTAGTCAGAGGCTCACTGCCTAGGTATTCTCAGGCTTGCTGCCTATCTACTCACAAGCTCACTGCCTATGTATTCTCAGGCTCACTGCCCATGTATTCTTAGGCTCACTGCATATCTTCTAGTCAGAGGCTCACTGCATATCTAGTCAGAGGCTCACTGCCTAGGTATTCTCAGGCTCGCTGCCTATCTATTCTCAGGCTTACGGCCTATCTAGTCACAGGCTCCCTGCCTATGTATTCTCAGGCTCGCTGCCTATCGGTTCTCAGGCTCACTGGCTATATATTCTCAGGCTCACTGCCTATGTATTCTCAGGTCGCTGCCTATCTGTTCTCAGGCTCACTGCCTATGTATTCTCAGGCTCACTGCCTAGCTCACTGCCTAGCTCACTGCCTATGTATTCTCGGGCTCACTGCCTATGTATTCTGGGGCTCGCGGCCTAGGTATTCTTAGGCTCACTGCCTAGGTATTCTCAGGCTCACTGCCTATGTATCCTCAGGCTTACTGCCTATGTATTGTCAGGCTCACTGCCTATGTATTCTCAGGCTCACTGCCTACGTATTCTCAGGCTTGCTGCCTATGTATTCTCAGTCTCACTGCCTATGTATTCTCAGGCTTGCTGCCTATCTAGTCACAAGTTCACTGCCTATGTATTCTCAGGCTCACTGCCCATGTATTCTTAAGCTCACTGCCTAGGTATTTTCAGGCTCACTGCCTATGTATTCTCAGGCTCGCTGCCTATGTATTCTCAGGCTCGCTGCCTATCTATTCTCAGACTCACTGCCTATCTATTCTCAGGCTCACCGCCTAGTATGTACTCTCAGGCTCACTGCCTATGTATTCTAAGACTCACTGCCTATCTATTCTCAGGCTCACTGCCTATGTACTCTCAGGCTTGCTGCCTACGTATTCTTAGGCTCGCTGCCTATGTATTCTCAGGCTCGCTGCCTATCTATTCTCAGACTCGCTGCCTATCTATTCTCAGGCTCACCGCCTATGTACTCTCAGGCTCACTGCCTATGTATTCTCAGACTCACTGCCTATCTATTCTCAGGCTCACTGCCTATGTACTCTCAGGCTTGCTGCCTACGTATTCTTAGGCTCACTGCCTATGTATTCTCAGGCTTGCTGCCTATCTATTCTCAGACTCACTGCCTATCTATTCTCAGGCTCTCTGCCTATGTACTCTCAGGCTTGCTGCCTACATATTCTTAGGCTCACTGCATATCTATTCTAAGGCTTACGGCCTATCTAGTCACAGGTTCACTGCCTATGTATTCTCAGGCTCACTGCCTATGTATTCTTAGGCTCACTGCCTAGGTATTCTCAGGCTCGCAGCCTATCTATTCTCAGACTCACTGCCTATGTACTCTCAGGCTTGCTGCCTACGTATTCTAGGGCTCACTGCCTATGTATTCTCAGGCTTGCTGCCTATCTACTCACAAGCTCTCTGCCTATGTATTCTCAGGCTCACGGCCCATGTATTCTTAGGATCACTGCATATCTATTCTAAGGCTTACGGCCTATCTAGTCACAGGCTCACTGCCTATATATTCTCAGGCTCGCTGACTATCTATTCTAAGGCTTACGGCCTATCTAGTCACAGGCTCGCTGCCTATCTATTCTCAGGCTCGCTGCCTATCTATTCTAAGGCTTACGGCCTATCTAGTCACAGGCTCGCTGCCTATCTATTCTCAGGCTCGCTGCCTATATACTCTCAGGCTCGCTGCCTATCTATTCTCTGGCTCGCTGCCTATATATTCTCAGGCTCGCTGCCTATCTATTCTAAGGCTTACGGCCTATCTAGTCACAGGCTCGCTGCCTATCTATTCTCAGGCTCGCTGCCTATATATTCTCAGGCTCGCTGCCTATCTATTCTAAGGCTTACGGCCTATCTAGTCACAGGCTCGCTGCCTATCTATTCTCAGGCTCGCTGCCTATATACTCTCAGGCTCGCTGCCCATCTATTCTCTGGCTCGCTGCCTATCTATTCTCAGGCTCGCTGCCTATCTATTCTAAGGCTTACGGCCTATCTAGTCACAGGCTCACTGCCCATGTATTCTCAGGCTCGCGGCCTATATACTCTCAGGCTCGCTGCCTATCTATTCTCTGGCTCGCTGCCTATCTATTCTCAGGCTCGCTGCCTATCTATTCTCAGGCTCGCTGCCTATCTATTCTAAGGCTTACTGCCTATCTAGTCACAGGCTCACTGCCCATGTATTCTGGGGCTCGCTGCCTATATATTATCAGGCTTGCTGCCTATGTATTCTGGGGCTCGCTGCCTAGGTATTCTCAGGCTCACTGCCTATGTGTTCTGGGGCTCGCTGCCTATATATTCTCAGGCTCGCTGCCTATCTATTCTCAGGCTCACTGCCTATGTATTCTGGGGCTCGCTGCCTATCTATTCTCAGGCTCACTGCCTATGTATTCTGGGGCTCGCTGCCTAGGTATTGTCAGGCTCACTGCCTAGGTATTCTCAGGCTCACTGCCTATGTTTTCTCAGGCTCACTGCCTATGTATTGTCAGGCTCACTAGCTATGTATTCTCAGGCTCACGGCCTATGTATTCTCAGGCTCACGGCCTATGTATTCTCAGGCTCACGGCCTATGTATTCTCAGGCTCACTGCCTATGTATTGTCAGGCTCACTGCCTACGTATTCTCAGGTTCACTGCCTACGTATTCTCAGGCTCACTGCCCAGCTATTCTCAGGCTCACTGCCTATGTAATCTCAGGCTCACTGCCCAGGTATTCTCAGGCTCACTGCCTATGTATTCTCAGGCTCGCTGCCTATTTGTTCTGAGGCTCTCGTATGCATCTACACGGCGCCCACTCAATTATCCCATTACGCAATCAGGACATGCTCCTTCTCACTTGTGTCTGTTGCTGCCTCCACCAGGCACACCCACTGTTATTACTAAGACACGGTCACTTGACTGAATAGCTAATGCCGGCTTGGGGAGGGTTGAACAGTAGTACTAGGATACAGGAGTAAGTCATGGAGTCACACGCCACTTGACTATGGCAAGAGTGGTGTAGAGAGTAGTGATGGTACTGTTAGCACGTAAGGTTAGATTCTCCACCCAATAGGGGTGTGGCGGTCAGACAGATCATGCCTGGGGTATGGGGTCCGTCACGTATTAACCACTACTGTCTCCTTCACCCGACGGCCACTACCCTGGTTGTGTTCCTAGAGTCTACTTAGACTTCAGTGTGCAGTGAAAGCAGGTGAGTTGGGAGTATACAGTACTCACCAATCCTGGTTTACTGAAGCTGTGCCCATTTGGGTTACCCGAGACAGACATGGTGGCTGGAGTCATCCAGGTACCAGGCACTGATCACAACTCCAAGGTCGGTGGCACCACTCCCTTCTCTAAGGAACCAATACGTAGTCACTGGATGGCCACATCACAAAGTCAGTGAGAGGGAGAAGGTTGGGGGTCATGGGTAGTTCAGCATTACTCTTGTCATAACGCTCAGTTCTCAATGTGTATGCTTGTCTGTACTTACTTTCACAGGTATACAGCCTACTACCATTGGTAAGAGAGCTGTCAACCCCCTTTCCTAACCTATTACTTATAGCCTTGGGGGTATAGGCCGCCTCCTGCGGCCCTTTGGGGGACTCCGGCGATGCAGGGCAATTAATGCTAATTGCCACTGACCTGCCGAGTCTCTCACCCCCAAGGCCACACAGGGGGGTGGGTCCAAGGTCATACCGCTGCCTCACGCAAGGAGCATGCGCACACATGACTGCGGGCTCACATCAGCTCAGACTGCCAATCTGTAGTTTAGGAGGACGACAGCAGGTAACCTTACCAGTTAAATGTAGTTTAACGTAGTTAAACGTAGTTAACGAAGATGTAGCCCACGCATCACACACGCCCAGGAAAAGGTCGGCAGAGGACCTGTGAGTACGGCGACCATGCGCTAAGCGGTCACACGTGAAGCAATGGCACCCGGGCACCAGTATATTAGTCCTGATAGCTAGCAGCTACTGATAGCCACTGTTCTCAGTCCCACCACCTCCCCATTTCAAACCACCTAATTAAGGATAGCTAGAAATACTCCATCCAATTCTTTGGATGTGATTTGAGCTGGGGGGACTCCGGCGATGCAGGGCAATTAATGCTAATTGCCACTGACCTGCCGAGTCTCTCACCCCCAAGGCCACACAGGGGGGTGGGTCCAGGGTCATATACGCTCCATCTACTGCCTGAGTCGCCACATCTCAACTCAATATCATGCGCACAACACCGATATAACCTTCTTTCTCACACACAACGCTAACAAGTTACTGCAAACCCAAAACCCTCTGACATCGTTACCTATAAATGAGTACACGCAGTAACGCTTACCAATAAGGCGAATTGTAGTTAATTGTCTTTTTTTTTTCCTTTTCTTTTGCTTTTCTTCTTTCTTTGACAGCGCGCGGAAAATTTAATCTTCTAATCTCCCGCCTAAAATAACTTCTGCTTCTCTTCTACCGCGGAATAGAGCATTACCGTTTTATTTTTTTAACTCGATGCTGGCTGGGAAAACCCCATAGCAACCATATATCACTAAATAGACCAAGAGTTTGGGATTCCCTTCATTTTTTGATTGAGAAAATTGAATAATATTTAGGCCCTCTACTAATACTTCCAAAAAAAAAAATTTCCCAAAAAATTCCACTTTTCCCATCATAAAAAAAAAAAAAGATTGAAATAATATTGTTTGATGTATTTTATACCAAATAAAATATGTTGTTTGTTGTGTTTGGTGCTGATTGTGATCATGTAGGAGACATCTATGAGTGTCCACAAGGAACATATGCCATCGGATGTCGAGCTCCACTACAAAACAATTTCATATGCACAAAATCACAAACAACAAAAATGTTTATAATACAAACAACAAATTATTCATGATCCTATATAATTGCAACTTTATGATGTATTGTATGCGGTTTCATACAGGATTTTTGTTTGGGAGGGGGGGTGGGGCTCCAAGTGGCATCTTCTCCTTCATCACTGGAAGACTCTGCTCCTGTTGCCTCATCTGCGTCCTCTTCACAATCCCTCTTCACAATCGGGTCCGTGACTGCATACACATCTGGTCCTAGTAGTACATTCTGGTAAAAAAATTAAATTTTTTTGAAAATTTGAAATTGTTCAACAAACCACAACCCACTTTCAAATCTTGAAACTCAATGAAATATATATATATTATAGCTAAACAGCTTTCTCTATCTCAATATAGCTATAAATAAGTCCTTTCCACAACAGAAGCTTGCTAGCTTTCAAGAGAAAGACAAGAGAAAGACAAGCTTACATCGATCATCTTCTTGACTTCCATTGTCAGTATCAGAGTTGACGGGGTCTGGTCCACCAACCCTGATACAGGGCCTCCTATAGCCCTAGATGTCGTCTCCCTCTTCTCCGCTTGATCCTGAGTCGCTAGAGTCATTAAGTCTAAAACTTCCACAGCACTGTAACTGGTAGACGCCATCTTTCCAAACTGACTTCGAAAAAAATTTATTTTGCATAGTTACCTGGATCACACGACACACTCACTTTTTTCCTATGATGTAATAAGCATTACCTAAGACTGTACGTAATGGGGAGGCCCCCAGTTGAACTGGCGATTTTATAAAAAAAAAGAAGACAGTAAGTCAAACCGCAAAGTCTTGGTCGGCAAAGAAGTGGTTGTTTCAATGTGTTATGGAAGGTGTGGAGTGGCGGTCACAGGCCACGGAGAACCTGGCCGGTAAAGGCTATAAGCCTGAAGGTAAGTCGCCAGAGGTAGAGGAGAAGTTATCCCACACACACTTACTCGTACGCTCTGGTGACCTGCTGCCACCAGAGTTCGCCCTCCGCACCCTTTGACAGAGTATTAATCTGTAACTAATCAGAATGCGAATATAGGGGAACTGAGGATACGCATGCGTGTCCCGACTTATATGGACCCCCCTCCCTGGACTATGGCGGGGCAATGCATCGCTGTGGCTCCACCGTCTCCCCACCATACCCCCCTCCCTGGACGGTGTAGCCTGAATTTTTTGTATATTTATTGTCTTTTTCTTTTAACCAGTTGTATATATGCATCAGATTGATTAAAAAAAAAAACTTATATGGCAGAAGACACGCATGCGCACAAATAATGTGGGGGTGTGGTCACGGGACATCCGGACACAAAATAAGAACAACACGACATACGCATACACTAAAGATTACAAACACTAAAGATTACAAACACTAAAGATTACAAACACTAAAGATTACAAACACACACTGCGATTCACTATGCTAATAAATAATTACACACATAACTGTCTTTCAATGACACAACATCAATGTTCATGCATTCCTCTTCTCTTTGTTCTTCTTCTTTGACTTCATCTCTTTCTCATTCTCTCTCGTCTCTGTCTCTGTCTCCAGCACTCTATCCTCTCCGCCACATCTCCCCCCACCAAGATTCGACTAGAAGGAGAAGCTGAAACATCATTCTGGGCGGCTTCTTCTTGGATTCCATTGTCTGAATCCCAGGCTTGACGGCTCATGGCATCAGCATTTTCATGACATTTCCCTGGTCGATATTCTAGGATGATAGAGTATTGTTGAAGTAACAACGCAAATCTCAGTAGCCTTTTGTTAAGTGACGAGCCATCAATCAGTGCCAAACAAGGCTTGTGATCAGTTACCACCTTGGTTTGTTTGGTGTACACAAAATACTCGAAATGCTTGAGAGAAGAGACAATGGCCAACGATTCCAATTCCGTTACGGAGTAATTCTTCTCCGCGGCCTTGAGCTGTCTCGAATAGAATCCTACTGGCAGTTCTTTATCACCTCGTCTGACGTGTAAACATCCTCCCACTCCGGAGCCGGAAGCATCAGTGTATAAGATGAATGAATCTTCTGGGGTGGGAATAACAAGCACAGTTGAATCACACAACATATTTTTTAACTTACGGAATGCTGCTGTCATCTCCTCCGTCCAGGCTACCTGGATGGGACTCTTGAGGGACGTTGCCGGAGTAAGTAGGCTCGAACAAGACGCAAACCCCGGCACAAACTGCCTATAGTAACTGAAAGATCCCAACAAAGACCTTAACTGCTTCTTGGTCTTAGGCCTGGCAAACTCAGCCAGTGCCTTGATCCTTAACTCTGGCACAGCCAGAGTGCCATTGCCTATCCTATGTCCTAGGTAAACAAGGTGTTGCCTGCCAAAAACACACTTCTTCATTTTTAAGGTAAGGCCAGCCGCGCCCAAACAGGAAATGACACGGCGTAAATCATTCAAGTGCTCAACCCAACTATTGCTAAAAACAACAACATCATCCACATAATTCTTACATATTTCATTTACTGGCTTAAGGACTTCCTCAATGGCTGCCTGAAAGATTGCAGGTGCATTCTTAAGGCCAAAAGGCATTCTCAAGAACCTGAATTTGCCTAAGGGACACACAAACGTAGTAAGTTCACTAGAAGCCGAGTCCATCTCAAGCTGATGGAAGCCTGAGGTAAGATCTAAAGTGGAAAGACACGAGCTTGGACCAACTTTCTCAAGTATTTCAGACAATGAAGGCAACCAATACCTTCTCAGTGGTGTAACAAGATTCAACTGTCTAAAATCTACACACAGGCGGACACTGCCGTCTTTCTTTCGAACTGGCACCAAGGGGCTAGCCCATTCAGCATTGGAAGCCACAATGATACCTTGATCAAGCATTTTATCAATTTCAGCTCTCACAGCGTCCCTAATACCATTGGGAATTTGTCTAGGTGGTTGATTAACAGGGTTAGCACCTTCAGATAATGCTATTTTACACTTATTAATCTTGCAAAGTCCTGGTGAACAACTAAAATGTTGTTTCAGCTCATCTAACACAACATTGAGCTGGTCTTGCCCCTATAACCTGGGCATTTATCCTGACTAAGAATAGCTTTAGTAGCTAACAATTCACCATCTATGCCTTGTTCTTCTGCTACTAAAGTAACAGCATTGACAGATAAGGGTCTGTCCTTATACACTTTAAGGTTATCTCTATGGGCTATTTTCACAGGATGATCATCACCTTTGCACACTTTGTATGTAACACGGGAAGATCTGCCAACTATGTGGTAAGGTCCTTCCCAGGCAGCCTGCAATGCTGCCTTCATCCCTGGGGTTCTCATAAGAACCTTGCTGCCTATTTCCAGGGGTTTATCACTCTTATTCCTGTCGAAAATCTCTTTCCGTTTCTCACTCGATTGAGATTGGTTGGCAACTGCCAAATCATGGAGGATGGCCAGTTTATCATTGAGGTTAAGTAACCACACATCAACTTCTATAGGGTCAAAGGCACGATCTACCCATCCCTGATACAAAATGTCCAAGGGACCCACAACCTCCTTGCCATATACTAGACAGTGAGGGGAAACACCAAGATCACGATTGGGAATTTGCCTAATGGCAAATAAAGCCAGAGGGAGAAAATCTGCCCAATCAATACCTGACTCGACTGCCTTGGCTAACATGGGTTTAAGTGTGCCATGCAGTCTCTCTACTACCCCGTTAGACTGGGGCCTATAAGGGGATGAAGCTATCTGGTCAATCCCTAGTGTCTCACAGAGGCCTGACATCAGCTTACTTAGGAATATAGTACCCCTGTCAGACAAGACTTTGAGTGGGATTCCTGTTCTGCTAATAATATCTATGAAGCACTGGGCAGCCTCTGTGGCTGAGGCAGTGCGCATGGGCACAGCCTCTGGCCACCTAGTGGCGAGACACACGTATGTAAAGAGATACTTAACTCCTCTCCTAGCTTTAGGCAAAGGCCCAACTAAATCAACAGCAACACTCTCAAAAGGAACACTCACAATTTTTCTTTCAACCATTTTTTACTTCCGATTTCCCGAACTATTCACTTTCAAACAGACCTCACAAGTTTTGACAAAGTCAACAATATCAGAGTGTAAACCAGGCCAGGTAAAATGCCTGCCTATTGCGTGCCTCATCCCTCTGACACCTACATGAGAAGTTTTGTCATGTGCCAGAGTGAGGACTCTATTTCTGTGACTAACTGGAACCACCACTCTGCACACTGGGGAACCCTGAACAAGTACAGTGTGTGTTAAGACACCATTATCATTGTATGAGTAGCCATTCTCTTTCCTAAGTGCAAGGTCCCTACATGTATGCAGAGTATCATCTGTGGCAACTGTTTGTTTGAGGCAATCAACATTGCTGGGTTCTGACAACTCTGGACTTGCTAATTCTAAATCAACATCTACTGGTTCACACACATCATTAATTGGGCAAACACCATCTGTGAGAGAACCAGTATCTGCTTCTACAGTCTGTGAAATCTGGGAAGAAGTTGAAGCACCTACATGCCCGTCACTAACTGCTCTACCGGCCTCAACCCCAACCCCATCCTCGTCAGACCCATTCAGAAGCTCAACTTCAGAAGTGTCCATACTATTAGACCCAACACTAACCACTGGGGGTGTATATGACATAGAAATACTAGCAAGCCTATCAAATTCATCATGAAAAGACTGAGGGTCAGCTTCAACAACATGCTGCCTGTTAGCTTTCTTTCTCTTACTATCTTTCATTCTAGACATGGACCGTGTGACAACATTAACTTGAGCTACCTCTGGGGTAATGACAGGGTCAGTGGAGGTTTCTGGGGCCTCCACCGATACGCCATCAGAGCCAGCATCCACCTGGGTGGATGGCTGGATGTCCCGGGTATCACGGGAGTGCCCTGCCCCTAAGCCAGAAAGATCTGACTCAGAAGCAGCATCCAGCAGGAGCCTTTCTGCTGTGGATGTCTCCATAGGGATGGAGAAAAGGACTGAACCACACAGACTGTCCTCATGGGCTACAGCAACTCTAGATCTAAAGGATTTGCCCTTGAACTCGAAATCCACAACAGCTGTGTAAAGGGAAACGGGCCTACCATCCCAACCCTTAACCTGAACCTGTTCATCAGTCAACTGGTCGTCATAGACAAGACACCCGGGGACTATAGTGATTTCAGCCCCGGTATCAGGCACTATTTTACATCTTGTTCCATTCACAAAACCAATTACATGGGGAGCACCTTCCCTAACAGCCACCCAATTGGTATTATATGTCCTGCCTTTTCTTACATTTAACTTTTTACCACTTTCTGACCTGTTATCAGAACTACTATTATTAGCATCACTTCTCTTGGTGGGGCAATCAGGGGACTTATGCCCTGGCTCATGGCATGTATAGCATACTATAGGAGAAGACCTGTTATTGCTTGAACTATTCACACTAAACCCTGAAAAATTAGATCTGCACTCAAAAGCACGGTGACCAAACTTGTGACATTTGAAACATTCAAAAGGGCCACCACTATTAGTAGACCTTGATTGCCTACCACCTCCAGAGGCTCTATCAGAATCAGTGAAGTTGATTGACAAGGCTAACTTGTTCAGCTCTCTGAAAGACTTTATCTCGCGCTGATCCATGATGGCACGTTGAGCAACCGGTCTGGAAGCACGATAGGTAGCACATGCTATAAAAAGGAGAAGTTCTTCTTTCAAACCGCACATCATATCGATGGAATCTGTCAAACTCTTAAGATACACATAGGTCTCTAAAGGAGACATAGAACGAGTTGTGCTAGCAAACTCAGTGGTGAGCTTAGAGCCAAGAGAAGTCAGACTAGAGCCTAAAGCGTCCATTAGAATATCTTTCAGCTGGTCGTAATTCGTATCATCTCTATCTAAGCCAGCTACAATGGAAGAGGCGGTTTTCGACTGAAGCTTTTGGAGCAAGACTGTTTTCCATCTACGCCTTGGGCAGCCCAGATCTCTGAGATCTGCCTCTAGCTTGCGCATATATTTCGCAATATCAACTCCATCTTTATGAGGAGCCAGAGAGTTGATCTGTCTAGTCAGTTTAATATCCTGCATACTATCCCTAGACCTATCAGGCATGGCAACAGCTGAACGAAACTCAGTTACCAACCCACGGAGTAAGGTATGCATATCTTCACTTAACCCATCAGCATGGGCACCACGCTCACCCTGTATGTTCCGTTCATCATCAGACATCATGGGGTATTCTAAGGTACGATCAGATTCAATAAGTGTCCTATCGGGCCCACTAACAATATCACAACCACTATCAACTAGTCTAATTTTCTCCACAATAGAAGCAGTGTATGGGGGGCTAGACTCACAAGCGTCTCCCAATGACTTACGTCTCACACTTTTGGCTGACGCCAACACAGGGGGAGAAATATCACTCACGTAAGGAGTATTACCGTCAGATCTAATAAGGCTATTAGTCAAACTAGAATCGGTAAACACAGAGCTAGCTGATATAGAAGCAGTATCCGAAACACAATATGAAACACTACTCACACGGCTCCCAGCAGGAGAGGCAACTATACTATTATTATCAGAATGAGAGAGTGGAGGGGCTACCAGCTTGGCAGGCTTTGTACCCGCGGGCTGCGACTTGTCCTTGCACTTCCTCTCCAACCTGTCTCTCCTGCTCATCCAGGCGCGCTGGAGGACTCGATGACCTACAGCACACGCACAAATGAAGAACAAAAATTAAACGCACACACACGCAAGGCGGTTTACAAGAGAAACACAACAGAATGATCACAGCCAATAACAATGACTTAACTTCAGCCTAATGAGTCACAAGACCAACAACTATGCCACAAAAAGCACAACAAACTCAAGGTGTCAGAAAACAATCAACAGCAATTAAAACCACAAGTCAC
>WLWD01005934.1_pt1 | contig 32098 bp, 25 predicted proteins | sample 6712731 | NCBI WGS metagenome assembly WLWD01 (sample SAMN12718690, study PRJNA576275) | sponge metagenome | isolation source: marine sponge | host: Mycale hentscheli | place: New Zealand: South Island, Marlborough, Capsize Point | collected 2014-11-01
ATTCAAGTAATTTAATAAACACTTGGTATTAAATTTGTATGACAAGTAAGTTATTAGCTTATCAGGCTACATACAAATCTTCAGTTTTAGTTAAGCCTAACTCTTGTTGGAATCTGAGGTGAAATAGGGGTTTGTGAAGTTAACCGTAGAAGTCGTATTTATAATTCAATGCTATTCTCTGTACGTGAAATTTGTGGTCTCATTTACAACATTGAACTCCTTCTGGAGGTCCACGTATAAAAAGGAGAATCCTGGCATGCCCTTTGACCTCTAGCTCCTCGTATTAAAGAAGTAGCCACGCAAAGAAAAGTATCCAGAATAGTTCACTTTTCATTCAATTCAGTCCACGGCATGTTTAAAACGAGTGTCCCCAGCATCCAAACGACTACATATATAGTAGAATAATCAAGTTTAGCTCCTATCACTGCTCTGTGTGTGTGTGTGTGTGTGACTGTGTGTGTGTGTGACTGTGTGTGTGTGTGTGGCTCGAGGACCTTGTAACTTGGACGAATACCCATTAAAAAAAATATATAGGTAATCCATTGGCTGTACTCTTCGTTATTCTGGTTTACTAAAAAAAATAATAAACTCCAGGGTACACCATTAAGTGGTCCTTTAGTCATGGATAAAGCTGAAATACTATATGCATAGTATTTTAGTCATTTAGATATTTTTAGTACAAAGTTAAATTATATCATATTCAGAATTGCGTACATTTCAGAGTTAAGTATACCTCAAGGGATATGTAACTCTGAGGTTCTACTGTACATGTATTACCTTTAGACCAGATTAGGAAAGCCTGACTTCATGTGACCATGAATATCATTATGACCATGAATATCATTATGACCACCTTTACCCAAACAACATGTGACTAAGTGGTTTATCATATTTGGCTTACCTGTACCACTGCCTTCTAGTTGGAGCATTTTTACGGAATACAAAGGAGTTTGGACCAGGACTAGGTAAGATAGACAGTAACTATTTTAAGTGTGTTTTGTGTCAGCAAGCTGAACACTTTATCTAGAAACTTCTGGAATTATAACTTGGTTAACTGTTATCATGGCTGAGAGTGTTGTACAAGAAGGAAAGACTTTGAAGGAGCTGGAGAAGGAGATCACTTGCTCTGTCTGCCAGGAGCACTACACAGAGCCTAAGGTCCTCCCTTGCCTCCACTATTACTGCAAGGAGTGTGTCCTCAGACTGGCCCTCAGGACAGCCTCCAACAAGCCCTTCTCTTGCCCGGAGTGTCGCAAGGAGACCACCCTCCCCGAGGGAGGTGTAGAGGAACTCAGAACTGCCTTCTTTATCAACCGCTTGAAGTCCAATTTCTCTGCTCTAGAGCGAGTTCACGGCAAGATAGAGGTAAGATGTGAAGGATGCAACTCTGGGAGCAAAGCTGAAGCTTTCTGTCGTCACTGTGCTGTCTTCATCTGCAAAGATTGTGTTTTATCTCACAAGAAATTGAAAGTGTTTTCTTCTCATGAAGTAGCTTCTCTAGAAGATTTGAAGCAAGGTCGAGCTAAGCAGATAGCAGTAGCAGAGCCAGCCACTAAGAAGTGCAGCATTCATGAAGAGCCACTTCTCATCTACTGCTACGATTGTGACTCTCTCATCTGTCGTGACTGCACTGTGATAGATCACAGAGACCACAAGTTCCAGTTCAGTAAATTGGAAGCTCCAGCTATAAAGGAGAACCTTTTAGAAGATCTAGCCCCTTTTCAAAAAGTATTGACCCAGTTAAGTAATGCTGTAGAAGATGTTTGTACCACTAAGCACGAAGTAGAAGCTCAGTCAGCATCTATACTTGGTAGCATAGAAACTTCTTTTCAACGACTATTCGACATTTTAGAGAAGCGAAAAAAAGAACTTGAAGAGGAAGTTTCAAATAAAGTACATGATAAGGTAAAGAAGTTGTCAGCACAGGAAAAGGAGCTATCTCTAGATATTGCAAAGGTCCAGAGTATTGTAGAGTACACGGAGAGGTTCGTAGGTCACTGTTCAGACAATGAGGTAATGAGCATGCACACTGATATCAGGAGACAGATAAAGAGAGAAATAGAAGAACACAGCAAGTCTGGGAGGAACTTAGAGCCAGTAGAGGAGGTAGACATGGGTGTAGAGGTGAGGTGTGAGGAGGAACTACAGCAGCTCTGTCAGGAGAAGGCCAAGATCATTCTAGGTGCAGACCCAGCCCAGTGTACAGTGTCAGGAGAAGGGGCGGAGTCAGCAGAGGTCCACCAAACAGCCGAGGTAACCCTGACTACTAGACTATCCAACAACAAGACCACTAGACGCAGTACTGAAGTAGTCAGTGAGTTAAAGTCTCTGTACAATGGATCAGTCATGAAGTGTAATGTAGACCAATCAGGACCTGGGGAATATCGTATCCAGTACACACCCACTGTGCGTGGACGTCATGAACTGACTGTGTCAGTAGACGGGCAGCAAGTAGCAGGTAGTCCCTTCCCTGTGTTTGTCTCCATCTCTCCTACTCAGCTAGGCAAGCCTGTCAAAGTATTGGAGAACGTAAAGAGTCCTCAAGATATCATTACTAACTCTGAGAATAATGTGATAGTTGTTGAAGATCGGAGAAATATTGTTATGTTTGATAAAACAGGAGAAAAGAAGATATTGGTCACACATTCTGAAAGCCAACTCACTAAATTAGAAGGTATTGCTACTGACAGTGAAGACAATATTTATTGTACTGATGACGACAGCAATAAGATAATGAAATGTGACAAGAATGGAGGCAATGTTCAGGTGTATGAGGTCCAGCAGGTGGCAGGTCCAGGATACTTGGGAGTGGCGGTAGTAGGAGATGAAGTGATGCTGTGTGAGTGCGAGAATAAAGGTACTATTATGATATACGACAGAGAACTCAAGTACAAGAGACGTATTCAACACGGCAGTGAGGAATGTTTCCTCGATGTGTCCTGTGTTGTCCATGGCAACATCTACTGCATCAGTGATGAAGTTCTAGTTTTCAGTAATGACGGTGTCTTCCTACGATCCTTTGGTCGTGATAGTAATGGAGTGAACAGATTACAAAATCCTTACTGTGTGTGTGTATCTGGTTGCCATGTGTATGTCACTAATCATGGAGGCAATACTGTGTCAGTGTTCACTACTTCAGGAGATTATGTCACATCATTTGGTCAGCGTGGTTGTGGTGTGGGTGACTTCTATGGTCCATATGGTGTGTGTGTAGATAAAGATGGATTTGTGCATGTACCTGATTTAATCAATAACAGAATTCAGAGTTTTTAATATTTATGTATTTATTTTTATTCGATGAATTTGTAAGTCCTCATACGATAAAGTTGTACCTAATAATTTAACTCGATCATCTATCCATAGTCATAAATAGAATATTATCAGGTGTTAATTTTATTTACTTGCGAGCATTGTCCCTGGGAATGAGAGTATAAAGAGTATGATGGAACAGCCGCAAAAACAAAAACAAAAATAGACAATAATAACACATGGTGTGTGTGTAGATAAAGATGGTTTTGTGCATGTAGCTGATGTGTACAATGACAGAGTTCAGTGTTTTTGAAATTTTCATTATCCTTCATTCAATAATTTTTTGAAGTATATAATAAATTTCACAGATTATTTCATACCTATATTTATATGACATGACATGATTGCATTTTCCAGTATTCGCATACAGCATACGCCGCTAATTATCGACGGTGCGTATTATTGATCATTTTCAGCCAACCAGAAATGTGCAGTTTAATGTTAGCAATTTACAAATTACTTTTTTTTTAAATAAAATTTGGCTGATAGCGACTTCTTTTTGTTTTTAATTGCTTATGTGGTGTCCCAAGAAACAAGCTGTTTCCTGTAGGTCATAGGTCACATATACTCCAGGAAGAAGGATAAAAGAAGTCCACCACGGCATCCCACACAAGGCCATGGGAAAATGCTATATCATCAATACTTGATTCTACAGCAATATCAATTTCTGCTGCTGCCAGAGACCATGAAGTTTCTGTTACCACTCTAAATGACAAACTATGTATCTTGAAGAGTTCTGCATGGAACAAAACCAGGTCCAGTCTCTGACACAAGCTGTTCAGGAGAAGATAAGTTGGTAGAGTACCTTTTAGAAGTTAATGAAGGTAGCTAAAGTAACATCAGGCAGCAGGTAAAAGTAATTAACCACAGCAGCCCACTCCTGTTTCTTTTATAGAACAAGGCCATGGGAAAATGCTATCATCAATACTTGATTCTACAGCTATATCAATTTCTGCTGCTGGCGCCAGAGACCATGAAGTTTCTGTTACCACTCTAAAAGACAAAGACAAACTATGTATCTTGAAGAGTTCTGGTGGAACAAAACCCAGGGCTCAAAATAGCTGCTGGACATCGGACACATTCAAATAGCACTTGTCTGGCCACCCCCCTCTGTATTTTGGTCTTCTTACATAAGGTCCTAATAATAACCATTACCAGCTGCATTTTAGCACTACCCCACGTGGCTGGCTGGTGGGTGAAAATGAGGTCAAGTAGCGGCTGACTTCAGTCTAGTACCACTTGGCTTGTAAAGAGTATGAAAAGAAGCTCCGCCCTCCCGCTAAGAAAAGGGGAGTAACGTAGCCACCTTGGAAAAAATATTATGTATTTCTTTGCATTGATGCTTTATTAAACAATTTTGAATGAAATTTTTTCTGATAACTTTGTCTGGTCAAATTTCTAGTTTGTCAGGTCAAAATACATTTGAAAGGGCATGTTGTCCTTGCACTTAAAATATTTAGTTGGAGCCCTGAAAACCAGGTTCAGTCACTGACACAAGCTGTTCAGGAGAAGAAGGAAAGGGTAGCTAAGGTAACACCAGGCACCAGGTAAAAGTAATTAATACTTCTTACAATACTGAGGCAAAAAAGATGAATATTTTTATCTTAAGGGTGGCCGCACATAGCAACGCGCACTGCCTGTAGATCCGGACATTAATTTATTCCCCGCCAATACCCCACCATTTGATAATACGCGAGCAGAAACTATCCCGCAGTAGTAGCAGAAGTATACTTTGCGAAGTTGTGGTGTTTTAGTTTAGCTTCTTGTTGTCTCATATCCGTTTACAGCAACCCTCCATACGTCGTCTGAGCTCACGCAGCAAGGTGCACCAGGCTGCCTCTCCTCCTGTAGCCGTTCTCCGGACTCTGCGTACCTGAACTCAAGCGGATGGATATACCAGGCTCGATTTCTGCGGAGCGAAGACTTCCCAAGCTGCGCAGATCTAATACCTTCACCTATGGCTATCTCCAATAAACTGCTGTCTCTTCTGACTCTCTTGTTATTGTTGTATTGATATTTGTTTACTCTTGATATAGGCGGGCTCTTCTTAGAACCAATACAAACTAATTGAAAAAAAAATTGCTCGCGTACTCGTAATACGAGATAAGGGGGTGGGTCCATTTCTTAAGAATTGCGAGTGGAATAGAAGTATACAATTTTGAATCAGTTTTTCTTGGAATCAAATAATGAGAACGACTATATTTTTTGCACACGTGTAGAACACAAAAAAAATAAGGGCACCACAATTTGAATTTTTCAAAATCTTATAAAAGGAAAAAAATGTAAATAAATCATAAAGTAATATTGAAATGGAAAAAAACTCGTTGTCTTGCCCTAGAGTATCGTCTTGGCTAGCGGCGTACAAAATTCTGGAGCTCCAACTTGCCGCACCGCTCCAAAAAGTTGTTTCAAAGTTTTACATCGGGGCCATGATATTTCCTTCAGATTCACTCCAAAGTCGGTGTGCAGTATCTTCGGCAGGTACTTTATCCTTCTAGTATAGTAGAGTAGCCCTGCAAATAAAGAAAGTAGCAGAATCGTGCTTAGCAACCAACCGGTAAAAATTGCGTGGGCGGTGTGCGGCCACCCTTAAGAAGATCAAACCTTGATCCAGAAGATTGTGGTTGCCTGTTCAGCTATGAACTATGGCTGAGTGTGCATGTGGTGTTTGCTGAATACTGCCTTATGTGCTAATTATATTCACAGTTATCTCATATTCCCATGACAACAGTAGGTATTGAATACTGGTTGCTATCATGTGATCTGTGTTGATGCATTGGTTGTGAGAGTGGAGTAAGAATTGTAAAGTGGAACTGATCATGGCAGAGAATATTGTAGAGGAAACCACTCAGGATCAGCTTGTTATTGACCCAGCCCAGTGTACTCTGTTAGGAGAAGGGGTGGAGTCAGCAGAGGTTCACCAAACAGCCGAGGTAACCTTGACTACTAGACTATCCAACAACAAGACCACTAGACGCAGTACTGAAGTAGTCAGTGAGTTAAAGTCTCTGTACAATGGATCAGTCATGAAGTGTAATGTAGACCAATCAGGACCTGGGGAATATCGTATCCAGTACACACCCACTGTGCGTGGACGTCATGAACTGACTGTGTCAGTAGACGGGCAGCAAGTAGCAGGTAGTCCCTTCCCTGTGTTTGTCTCCATCTCTCCTACTCAGCTAGGCAAGCCTGTCAAAGTATGGAGGCGTGTAAATCGACCTCGAGGAATGGTCACTAACTCTGAGAATGACGTAATAGCCGTTGAAGAAAAGGGAGACATAGAAAAATTGAATTCTAACGGATATGTGACCACAATAGTCAAACGTTTTGATACACTCCTCACAGAAATGGAAGGACTGGCAGTGGACAGTGAAGACAACATTTACTGCTCAGATTCTTACAACAAGAAGATAATGAAATGTGACAAGAAAGGAGGCAATGTTCAGGTGTATGAGGTCCAGCAGACAGCTTTTCATGGAGGACTCTGGGGCGTGGCAGCAGTTGGAGATGAAGTGATGCTATGTGAGCACGACAATAAGTGCACTATATTAGTGTACGACAGAGAGCTCAAGTACAAAAGGCGTATTGAGTACGAAGGTGAAGGAGAGTTCTTCGGCCTTTGTGCTGATAACCATGGCAACATATATGCCACCGACTATGGTAATCACTGTGTTCGGGTGTTCAGTAATGACGGGGTCTTGTTGCGCTCCTTTTCCTGTGATAGTGAAGGAGTGAAGCGAATGGCAGCGCCTAGTGGCATATGTGTGTCTGGTCGCTATGTATATGTCACTAACGATGTAACAGATAGTGTGGCAGTGTTCACTACTTCGGGAGATTACGTCGCCTCATTTGGCCAGCGGGGGGAGCGCGACGGTGACTTTTTCATGCCTTGCGGTATTTGCGTTGATAAGGATGGTTTCGTGTATGTAGCTGATTGCGTCAATATCAGAGTGCAATGTTTTTAAAGAAATAACTTTGCAACTATAATTTTATTTCTTATTTATTTTTGTAATATTCCATTGAAGAACTTCATTGATAATGTAACAAATTGTTTTATTTAATCTTTGTAAATGGTAGCTAAATACTAGATATTCTCTAGCTACCAGGGCCAAACCAGATGCAAATCACTATTTAGACAAGTATAAACTCATATCAGGCGTGAGAGGACCCACCAGAAAATGTGCCACGTTATCATAGCCACCACAATCAACACCTGCATTCAATGTCAATAGGGGCTCTGCCCCTCATTCAACACTTATATTAAAAACACTGTTTCATGCAACCCTAGTCATATGATCTCTAGTCATTGGTTTAATCTTATTTAATTTTTATTTTCCTTCAAGTCACTCTCATCCTCACTAAAAGGCTAACAAAGCCGAAATATTATGAGTTTATACTTGTCTAAATAGTGATTTGCATCTGGTTTGGCCCTGGTAGCTAGAGAAATATCTAGTATTTAGCTACCATTTACAAAGAGAATACTGCCTTATGTGCTAATTATATTCACAGTTATCTCATATTCCCATGACAACAGTAGGTTTTGAATACTGGTTGCTATCATGTGATCTGTGTTGATGCATTGGTTGTGAGAGTGGAGTAGGAATTGTCAAGTGGAACTGATCATGGCAGAGAATATTGTAGAGGAAACCACTCGGGATCAGCTTGTTATTGACCCAGCCCAGTGTACTCTGTTAGGAGAAGGGGTGGAGTCAGCAGAGGTTCACCAAACAGCCGAGGTAACCTTGACTACTAGACTATCCAACAACAAGACCACTAGACGCAGTACTGAAGTAGTCAGTGAGTTAAAGTCTCTGTACAATGGATCAGTCATGAAGTGTAATGTAGACCAATCCTGGGGAATATCGTATCCAGTACACACCCACTGTGCGTGGACGTCATGAACTGACTGTGTCAGTAGACGGGCAGCAAGTAGCAGGTAGTCCCTTCCCTGTGTTTGTCTCCATCTCTCCTACTCAGCTAGGCAAGCCTGTCAAAGTATGGAGACATGTAAATAGACCTCGAGGAATGGTCACTAACTCTGAGAATGACGTAATAGCCGTTGAAGAAAAGGGAGACATAGAAAAATTGAATTCTAACGGATATGTGACCACAATAGTCAAACGTTTTGATACACTCCTCACAGAAATGGAAGGACTGGCAGTGGACAGTGAAGACAACATTTACTGCTCAGATTCTTACAACAAGAAGATAATGAAATGTGACAAGAAAGGAGGCAATGTTCAGGTGTATGAGGTCCAGCAGACAGCTTTTCATGGAGGACTCTGGGGCGTGGCAGCAGTTGGAGATGAAGTGATGCTATGTGAGCACGACAATAAGTGCACTATATTAGTGTACGACAGAGAACTCAAGTACAAGAGGCGTATTGAGTTCGAAGGTGAAGGAGAGTTCTGGGGCCTTAGTGCTGATAACCATGGCAACATATATGCCACCGACTATGATAATCACTGTGTTCGGGTGTTCAGTAATGACGGGGTCTTGTTGCGCTCCTTTTCCTGTGATAGTGAAGGAGTGAAGCGAATGGCAGCGCCTAGTGGCATATGTGTGTCTGGTCGCTATGTATATGTCACTAACGATATAACAGATAGTGTGGCAGTGTTCACTACTTCGGGAGATTACGTCGCCTCATTTGGCCAGCGGGGAAAGCGCGACGGTGACTTTTTCATGCCTTGCGGTATTTGCGTTGATAAGGATGGTTTCGTGTATGTAGCTGATTGCGTCAATATCAGAGTGCAATGTTTTTAAAGAAATAACTTTGCAACTATAATTTTATTTCTTATTTATTTTTGTAATATTCCATTGAAGAACTTCATTGATAATGTAACAAAATTGTTGTTTTATTTAGTCTCACAGATATGGATGGAATTGCTATATATTATTATCAATAGAATCTATGGTGAATAGTAGATCATACTTTACAAATTCAGGCGTAGAATTATTATGTGGTTTAGGACGCTGCATTTCATATCATGGGATGTCTAGTTTGCACCTGACATAACATTTGGTGATCTCACTTCATCTTATTAGAGATGAGGTGGGTGTGTCCAATAGAACTGCACTGCCGGTTTCCAATTTCACACCTAATTCCACTCGAGATGTTTGTATGTGGTTAAAGAGTACGATTTCCTAGTGAGACCAATGTTCTGGGGACAACAACAGTGGTCCCAAGTCTCGCAACTAACAGTGATATTGAAAGTAATGAAATCTTTATAGAGAGAGGTGCATGTATTGCATGTTCTGTAGCAGCTTTAAGCTTTTACTTCTTAAGGGCCAAGCCATTCATTTAACGACCCTTAACCAATCATTGTAACCTCCCATCCTGGCTAATTTTGTATGTAACTCTACGTTCCCATGTAGGCGTCCACTTGAGCTAGACACAGACGGCATCTGGTGCACCTTGCCCTCCAGTTTCCCAGAGAACTATGAGATATTGACCACCCACCCGAAGAAGCCTCGTGTGACCGTCTCTTACCCCGGGGCCATGCTGAATGTGATGGTGCAAGACTACTTCACTAATGACCAGTACCAGGAACTCGTGGATCCAGAAAATCTAGTCTACTCTCAGCGGAAAGAGAACTCCATTTTCTTTGAAGTGGACGGCCCTTACAGAGCTATGATATTACCTGCTTCTAAGGAGGAAGGAAAGAAATTGAAGAAGAGGTAAGGATGGAATTAAGCTTAGTAACAAGTGAATGTGTAGAGTGTACGGTTAGAAAAAAGAAGTAAGCATTAATTAGAGATACTTTACCATGTGGTGTTATGGGTCCTACCCGTATATGTTGCTGGTTTCGTGGCAACAGCTGTGCATAATAAGTAATTAGAAGGGTAATTCCATATATTTTGTATTTCACTAGTCATAAATATTTTTATAAAATACATGAATGCTTCACCTATTTTTCAGTGGTCATCATCAGTGTGTGGATGATAATTTTAGCGAAGTCAAAATTATTATCCACACGCTGACGATGACCATTGAAAAATAGGTGAAATGTTTGCGTATTTTATAAAAATGTTTATGACTAGTGAAATACAAAATATATGGAAATAACTAGTGTACCTAGTCTCAGAAGAATTCTCAAATTAATTAGAAAGGTATGTAAATCACCTCTAGCCTTAGTCATGCCAAGTAGTCTATGCTCACGCTGGAACCTTCTAATTGTTATTTAGCTGGAGTGAGTGTGTGTGATACTCTAGTAACAACAGGTGTGGCTCTCACTCACAGTTGTCATCTCCTCAGCATTTTTTACTCTGTTTCCACTGATATACATTATGTAGTGGAAATGGTATAAATGTTATGTTGAAGTTCAATGTATTGGAGTTTTCTATTGTGTTCCCTCAGATATGCAGTGTTCAATGAGGATGGTTCTCTGGCGGAGTTGAAGGGGTTTGAAGTGAAGCGTCGCGGTGAGCTGGGTCTAGTGAAGAACTTCCAGTCTTCAGTGTTTGAAGTGTTCCTGCAAGGCACTACTCTGGATGAGTGCTATGCTGCTGTGGCTGGCATTGCTGACTACTGGCTGGATGTCCTCTATAGTCGGGTAAAGGGTGGTCTGGGAAATAGTTATGTACATGGCAATAAAAAATAATTTATTTAAAGAAAGCTGGAAATTTTCCAGTGTTGTTTAGATGTGTTATTTAATATTGTTACTACATTAAGTGATCATAGTATGTATATGTAGTATTTTTTTTTGATACAGTATAACTATTTTTAATTTGGTGTTATTTTATTGATGTTTGAGTACAGGCAGAGAACATGCCTGACTCTGAGCTGTTTGGCCTCATCTCAGAGAATAGGAGCATGTCACGCAAACTGGAGGATTACGGAGAGCAGAAGAGCACATCCATTAGTACAGCTAAGCGGCTGGCTGAGGTGTGTATGTGTGTGTGTGTGTGTGTGTGTGTGTGTGTGTGTTTGTCAAGCGCACACCTATACTTCAATTATTTTTCTTCTAAGTTCAAAGCTTCGAATATCTAAAATAAATATTTTTGTTTTAGTTTCTGGTATTGTCAAATAATTTACTACTTTGGGTGGTGTTGGCTAATTCACAGATCACGCTTGCACAAACACTCACAAACTAGCTTCTGTGGCTTAAATGACTCATCATGTGAACAGACCAGGCAGCAATTGTCATTCCTTATCTTTCTGTTGTCTCACAGTTTCTTGGTGACCAGATGGTGAAGGATGCAGGTTTAGCATGTAAGTTCATCATCTCCCGCAAGCCTGAGGGAGCTCCGGTCACAGAGAGGGCCATCCCTCTGGCCATATTCCAAGCTGAGAGTGGCGTCAAGAAACACTTCCTCCGCAAATGGCTCAAGAGCTCTGGATTGGAAAGCTTCGACATCAGATCAGTGAGTGGGCGGAAGTGTGAGGTGGCGAGAGGTGAAGTGTGAGGTGGTGAGAGGTGAAGTGTGAGGTAATGCATGTGTATGTACTGTATTATGTTGGTAGTGGGTGAGTGAACAATGGCTTTATGTGGAATGACATACATCAGTTTCTCTTTCTCTCCCCTCTTACCTCCCTTTTTTTGTTGCGGTATTAAAATTTATTTGCGAACACATCATCCAGATGAGCATAAGTCATGCATGACACGCCTCCTAAGCAGATTGACCCACTTTGTACTAACATATGTATCTATTGATTGGCCATTCTGCAGATGTAATACTTTATTTCCTGTTTCCTTATTCTCAGATTCTGGATTGGAACTATTACATTGAACGTCTTGGGAACACTATACAGAAGATTATTACCATTCCAGCTGCTATGCAGGGGGTAAGGAACTTTTCACACTTCCACGTCCACACACCAAGGCTGTTAAATCGATTTGTGTGTGTTTACGTGTTTATATAATTATGTGTTAGCGCATGTATGTGTGTGTGTGTGTGTGTGTGCGTGTTCAGGTAGCTAACCCAGTTCCTAGAGTGGCCCATCCTGACTGGCTCCGGAAGAAACTGCTAGAGAAGAACGATGTGTGCAGACAGATCAGGATCACAGAGCTGTTCAAGAAAGCCCCGCCCAAATCCAGTGAGGTCAGGAAAGAAATGTTTTTGCTGGTCTAGTCACTAGCTCATTCCATGTCCTTCACTGACTCATCCCCATTCCCTCCACTGACTCATTCCCATTCCACCCACTGACTCATTCCCACTCCGTCCATTTCGTCCACTGACTTATTCCCATTTCACCCACTGACTCATTCCCATTTCACCCACTGACTCATTCCCATTTCGTCCACTGACTTATTCCCATTTCGTCCACTGACTCATTCCCATTCCCTTTCCCTCCACTGACTCGGGTCTTTCTCCATCGACTCACTCTATGTTGTTCCCTCATCTGATTCATTTTGTGTAGTTTTCTCCACTGACTCCTTCCATGTTGTTCCACTAACTCATTGACCCAATCTCCTTACGGTATACATACATACATGATGTAATTCACGTGTTCTCCTTCAGGAGCGCATGGAGGTGGCAGAAGGTAGTGAGTCTAACTCTAGCAGTAGGAAGAGGTCTCAAGGAGAAGTGTGTGAAGACATGGAGGATATTGGTCAACGCGAAAACACCCACCCACCTGGCTCCACCCAGCCTGTCGTCACCAAGCACAAGACCACACCCTCTCAGTTGCAGAAGAGCCAGAGTGATAACTGGCGCACTGTACTGGGTGCACTGCCGGACCGAGGAACAACCAGGGTGGGTGTGGTCAAGAGAGAGAGGAATTGAATGACCTGGAGCCAAGTGACATTAAGTTAATTGGGTGTGGTTGAGAGACAACTGGGTGGGTGTGGTCAAGATACAGAAGAATTGGGAAGGTGTGGTGGAGAGACAAATTGATGGGTGTGTTCAAGAGAACTTGGAGGGTGTTTTTAGGAGACAACTTGGCGAATGTAATTGAAGACTTATATTAAATTAAAAAATTTAAAGTGCGTGTGTGTGTGTTTGCGTGTGTGTGTGTGTGTGTGTGTGTGTGTGTGTGTGATGCAGGAGGAGTTTCTGGTCTGGCTCAAGTACCACAAAGAGAAATGGAAGATGCAGAAGAAGAAGAGAGACGAGATGAAGCGGTTGCTTGCACTCGAAGAAGGGGAGGGGTTATTAGGAGACCACGCCTTCTCCAGTGGGAGGAGCTCATTAATGAGTGGAGGAGGCCTGAGTGGAATACTCAGACAGCAAGCCAGAGCTCTGGTGGAGATGGGCTGGGAGATCATTCAGGTGAGGGGGCGTATGATGATGATGTGGGTGTATAATGGTGGGAGGGGGGGCATAATGGTATGAGGTATGGTAATGAGGCGGTATAATGGTGAGGGGTGTGGTAATGACGGGATTTTGGGGGGCACAATGGCAAGGGGCATAATGGTGAGTGAGCATGATGAGAGGGCACGTGATGATTAGGGGGCATGACAATTAGGGGGCGTGATGGTGAGGGGTGTGTGGTAGTGAAGAAGAACTAAGCACAAATGACTGGTAGAATATTTTTGTGTTGGGCTTATGATCAGTAATGCAGGATTGATTAATATATATACTCCGTCAGATTGTGGAATTCACATATAGTTGATGCAATTAAAGGGTAAATATGTTAAAGCTTATTGAAAGTCCTCTATCGTGTATAATTATTATATTTTTTTCAACCAGGTTGTCCCACAGTCTCCAGGAATCTTCACCCTATGGGCTATGGTGGGTGGGGCCATGCACCGACTCAACTTGCACGTGCCTCGTGTATTTTATGTGAACGCCCACTCATCGAAGGAGCTGCATGGGGAGGGCACGGTGTGGAAGCAGGTGTCGAAGTCTCTGCCGAGATCCACTCCTATTCTGCAGCTAGGAGAGTACACTGTAGCGGAACATATATTCCAGGACCACGCCAGGTGAGGTGGTGCCCCGGGGTTATATTGTGATGCATGCATGTAAGGGGTGGGAGTGGCACTATCATGAGATAGACTCGATATTGTTACTATATTTATGTTTCACTCATGATGGCTAGCGGAATAGCAGCCGAAATGTTTGATTAATAAAACATTTATGACTAGTTGTTTGAACTTTAATAATCAAGTATGAGATGCATCGACAAGTTATCAAGTCTTTATAGTCTGTCTTGTTATTAAATTATATGTGACTTATTGAACTAGTCAGAAAGCTTTGGTAACTGTGGCTTCTTTCATTTGTGCAATAAGGTAGATATATTTACAATTTGATATTATTGGTACGACAAATGTATTCAGTCAGTGAAACAGCTTAAAAAGGAGCAATAGTCTTGTCTTCCTCACTGAACACATGTGCATGCTGTGTATTGCTCTGAACACATGTGCATGCCGTGTGTTGCTCTGAACACATGTGCATGCCGTGTGTTGCTCTGAACACATGTGCATGCTGTGTGTTGCTCTGAACACATGTGCATGCCGTGTGTTGCTCTGAACACATGTGCATGCTGTGTGTTGCTCTGAACACATGTGCATGCCGTGTGTTGCTCTGAACACATGTGCATGCCGTGTGTTGCTCTGAACACATGTGCATGCCGTGTGTTGCTCTGAACACATGTGCATGCCGTGTGTTGCTCTGAACACATGTGCATGCCGTGTGTTGCTCTGAAACACATGTGCATGCTGTGTATTACTCTGACTTCCTCTTTCCTCCCAGTGAGCTGGCCACACAGCTGTCTGCTCCGGACATAGAGGGTGTGTATGAGACTCAGATGCCGCTGTTGTTCAAAGTCATCTCACATCTGGGATGTGTGTGCGCCATCAACAGGAAGTATCGGAGAGCCGTCATGAGCGGGGTGAGCGGTACTTTACCTGACAGGAATAGTTAAGGTGGCATGCATGACTCCAACGTACATACAGTGCTCACGTGAGCATGCCAGTTACATGTACAGTATGAACATGTTTCAGTTTATTTTACATGCTATGATATTACTACATATTAAGGTTTCATACAGAAGGGGGGGGGGGGCCCAAGTAGTTTCGAAAGTTATAGTGCATCACCTAAAGTTGAATTCTATGAGTGTAAGATTATAACATCATGCATGTGACCCAACACTGATCAGTGTGAAGTATACACTCTCATATAGGCACGTGGATCAAAGTTTTGTTTAAAAAATGGGTGTGGCTAAGTACACAGTGTCTCCCACCTCAAGCGAACAATCCTGTGTGAAATCCTTTGTTGGGGTCCTGGTCTCCACGAGTGGCCGGGTCGGGTCGCCAGCTTTATGGATGTCCAGCACCTGGTAGATGCTGCCACCACCCGGTAGATGCTGCCACCACCCGGTAGATGCTACCACCAGGTACTCTCGACTCGCAGGGCAATGGTCAGGCTCTGGGATAACTGGTGAACAGCTAGCACTTACCCGCTTAGCTACCCAGGAGCTCCTAGCACTTACCCGCTTAGCTATCCAGGAGCTCCTAGCACTTACCCGCTTAGCTACCCATGAGCTCAGGTGTCTCAGGTATTAACTAAGATCTGTTTCGCACACCAGTATTTATAAGAAGTCCACTGCTCGCACGTAGGCTCACTTCCTGTGCCATACAACACACAAGATAAATGAATACTGACATGACATAACACTCAACGAAAATAATACACCTAACTACTAAGACATAGTTCTGTATCTTTCTTGTTCCTTTCTGTATTCTCTTGCTCTACTTCTTTCTCTCTTCTGAACTTTGGGGAAGACCCAGCCCTACACCCTTATTATTATTATTATTATTATTATTATTATTATTATTACTATTATTATATTATTAGGAGATGTTGTAATTTTTTAACTTCTAAGTATTTACATTTTGCTCAGTACAGCAATCATGACTGTTTATATATTCCAAATTTACCATAATATGTCCCAATGTTTTGTACATACAGGACAGCCAGTCCTATGAGTTGGGTCAGCTGGAACTCAAGTCAGTCTCTGAGTGGCCTTATCTCCAAGGAGATGAACCCTTTAGGAAAATATATGTATTTCACAGCACCAAGTGAGTGTACAGTTTCTCTTTACCTCATCCTGAGTCTGTGAGTGAGGGTACGTTTTTAATATTCTACATTGACATTTTGATTAGCTGATGGTTGTATTGTGTATGGTGATAATGAGGTAAGTGTGAATTTTAATGTTTTATTTGTTGCTATTCATTTATGCCTTTAGTTTATAATTAAGTTTAATTGTTGTTTGTTGTTATTGTACTTCTTGTTTCCATAGAGACTCGCGGGCAATGTTTGGAGTGTTTGTTCTGTCCACGCACAAGGCCTCAGTGTTTGTACAAGACAGGGCGAGAACTAACCAGCTTCCCAACCTGAGATCCCTTTACCAGTCTGAGCGGACCAGCAGGATGGCTCGTTTCCCGGGCTATCCTGTCACTCCAGGAGAGTTCACGTTCGAAGCTCGCATTGATACAGAAGCAAGAAGAGTATGTTTGGAAGCATGCTCAATATTGTTGTTGTTGTTGTGTAAGGGGAAAAGATAATTTGAGGATGAGGAGGGAAAGGAATGAGTTTATATATATATATATATATATATATATATATATATATTTATTGCAGCTTTGATATTTTTACTTGAATATTTCCGCATCACGCGAGCGTTCTGTATTCTCCCATATTGTACGGTTTATATTGTACGGTACACTACGCATGCGCGTAGCGAGTAAAATCAATGAAAATTGAATTGTAACCGGTTGAGAAAAAATATCAAGGCAGCAATAAATCACTTATCACACTTGTCGTACAATATGGGAATGATATTTTACTCTCACGCCACATTTTCACTCGCCTTTGGCTCGTGAAAATATTTTGCGTGCTCGTAAAATATTTTCCCATATTGTACTCTGACTCGTGCTATAAGTATTATATATATATATATATATATTGCTAGTGGCGAGCGAGCTATCCGTATTCCATATGCTAAACCACAAGAAGGACTTATATCAGTTGATTTCATTTAAGGAAGTCCAAGTGTGTTCCCTAGTTTTAGTATTTAGCAATACACTGAAGTTCCACTTGCAGATTAACGGCTTTTAGGTTCTTCCCTGGGGCTATGGCTAGCCTGCTAATTAAGGTCCATAAGTTATTATTGAATGGTATGTGAAAGCATGTTCAAAAGTAAGAGTTGCAATACATTACCCTTGTCAGTATCGTATGCTGTACTTTCAATTGCTTCAGCAAGTTTATATATATTCAGTTTTATAGTTGGAAAAAATATCAAATATCATATAACCTCAAAAAACACACTTGATAGTAGTTATCATTATAGTGCATGCTTTTGACTATGCAGTCCAGACTAGTATACGTGCTGTACAAAGGTGTAGTGAACTCAATTACATTCGTTGTATGCGGCTTGCCTCCCTAGGTTTATCGTGGCATCCATCGGCTGTTAATGGAGTACAAAGACGGTGGGAGGGGCCCGACGGTCATTTTCCTCCAGTCTCCCACTCACGCCCACACACTCACACGTGCCATTCCTGTGCTGAAGGATTTCCCTGTGGTGCATTTGGCAGCTGTGGACGGGTAAGGGATGTCACAGAGACAACAGCAGAATAGTCGAGGGTGTCATCTGAGTCAATGAATATGGTTGGTTGGTCATGTGCTGCATTAATAGTTAATACATAGTATGGTAAAATTCTATTTAGGGCATATCAAAGCATAGCACCTTTTTTTTTTAATTTTTACATGTAGCATGAAACTTGAAAAACATCATTTTTAGCCATAATTATATCAACACAAACTCCTCCCCCCCTTATTATATCAGCTCCTTCTCTTCCACACATGTTCTTAATATCTGGTTCATGAAACTGTAATTAATATATTTAATTAATGTGTTGAATGTGAATATGGGCGGGTGTGTAGGGACAGTCAGTATCCTGCCTTGAACTGGCAGAGGATGGCAGCCAAGAAGATGTTGCAGGAGTTCCTGAACCTGCCAGCGTGGATCCAGGTGAGTTCAACATCATTAATTACAGGGGTCTGAAGGAGTAGTTATTATTATTTCTAGTATTAGGAAGGCGGGGCTATTAATTATTATCGAGTGAGCGGATTGCATGATGTACTAGTAAGATGGGTGTTCAATTGTATGTGTACAGTATGTCCAATGATAACACACACTAGTTAAAGCTCGCAAGTCTAGAGAGAGAGAGAGATACAGTCTGTTCACTGGCAGCTATGGCAGTGTGTGAAGGATTTATTATGAGCTGCTATGGAATGATGCTACCGGAGAAGTCTTAGTCAAATACATTGCACTCCAGTCATAATGTTCATGGGCACATATTGCTACGACAAAACACTACAGACCAGTTGATTCAACAACTGGAACTTGTTTGTAACTGAGGTTCAAACTAGTTGAGGCAAACCCTTCTAATCCTGATGGTTAATCAAGCACAGTTACCTCCCATGTATATTAGAGAGAATAGTCAGGCAGAGCCTTTGGCTTGTCTATATAGATTATAGTGAAAAAAATCTTACGGTAACTGTGGTTAGGCCCAACCTGCCCAAGGTAGGGTACCTAGAACCTTGGGGTGACCATATGAATGACTATAGGTTGAGTTAAAGTTTCTAGTAGGGTGCCGTCACATGGCAATGCCCGGGCAACTCACTCCAGCTGAATAGTCACGCGTTATCTACCACAAAGTCACGCCCCTGCTTTGCAACAAATGAGTGCCCGTAAAATGCAGCTGTGCCTCACTTATTGTTGCACATGTACGGTTGGAGTCAACTTGCAAAACCAAATCCTCACACACTTAAGTAATAAATCCAGAATGTACTCTCACATACAGCTCAGGAATGGATGAACTACTTAAGTTTCAAACTTTGCCAAGGCTTAGGGCCACAAGGTGTCATACATAAATAATCGACAATAGTTGATGTGGTAAGGTGAGTAAATTGAAATAGAATTCAACAAAAACTCATTGTTATGAAATACACGCAAGGGTAAGAAAATGACATACGAAAAATGGGCTTCAAAACTTCAGCGATAGCCGTGCAGTACTGTAGTGAAGTCCAAAGTGTGACAGGGCTATTTCTTGAGATGCGATGGACTTCCAGTCTGTACTCTTGGTAGGTGCTTCTTCCTAGTAGTACATACTGGCCAACAGAAATAAAATAACTTGGAAGGGGGATGGGGGGGGGGGGGGGGGGCACTATTTGTGTTAGGAAAGAAGTATGTGTGTTTTGTGTATAGCAACATCATCGACATCACTGATTAATTAGAGCCACCAAAATCCTTGAACTGCTAAATGGCTTCAATTCTGTCTTCTTTCTGTTTCTATAAAGAGACACTGGAATGGCAGTTGTATGACCCAAGAGACTGTTGTGAAATTGGTCAAGGTAAAGATATACTGATCAAGAGATCTCCAGAGGTAGGCTTTACTGTTCCACTTGACAATGAGAAAAGAAGCTGTCCCATTTACTGGTATGGTCAACTTAGCACTATTGACTATAGCAGAGTAGGACTTGTTTTTGATGTGTATACTAATACCAAAGGGAATACAATTGACAAGACTATAGGATTGAAGCTGTCGCTTATTGTCTTGGATGAAAGTAATAATGTTCTTTATGATAATAAACAATTCACTAAACTTCAAAGTCATTGTGCTACTAATGGTAGTGTGTATTCCTGGCGTATTAGCGTAGATGTCATTCCACGGAACTGTCTCTTTATTAAGATGTGCTGCACATACCAGGCCTACAACTGGAACACTGGCACTGTACCGGCAAGAACTATTCCACGCAAGGAAGCCCAGATACAATATCAGGAAATGGTGATTGATAGGCTGGACAAAGACCGTATCGCAGGAGTCAGCACTGATGCTGTTCTGAAACTAGGACAGACAGAGGTCAAAGTGCACAAATGTGTCCTGTCTCTGCAGTCTGACTTCTTCAAGGCTCGTTTCAGTGATCGTTGGGACTCCAAGGACGGAGACCCCTGTGTGGTGGACATGAACGACTCTGAACTGAGTCCAGAACTCCTAGAAGCTCTTATTTCTGGAGCGTACACTGGCAAAGTAGAGGATTTTGACACGGCGGTGAAGATACTTCCCCTAGCAGACAAATATCAGTTCCACACTCTGAAGGGAGTCTGTGAGCAGTTCATCAGTGGTCAGCTGACTAGAGAGAATGTGTTAGATGTGTACATGCTGGCCAACCAATGCAGTGCCCTCACCTTACAGGAGAAGTGCAAAGTGCTCATCAAGATGTAGAGGATGTTTAGATCAGCCAGCACATGTACCATGACTTGCATGTACATCACCTAACACATGTATCTAGACAAATGATTAATAAAATGCAGCTTTGCACTGTCGTAATTTTATTTGTAATGTTTTCGTTTAATCCTCCACTAATCAACCTTTGTTTCTAAGTGTATAAACATAAATAGTAAATGCGTCATTAGAGCTTTAGTTACGAAAATAAAACTTGGTGTTGTAGTATATCTATAAATTCATATACTGTCTATATAATACTATATAATAATATGCTTGTCTGTCACGACTACAACGACAGTGTGTGTGTGTGTGTAGAATAATTCACGAGCTGAGCTGGGTTGGTAAAGTGTCGTCAGTATAATGCTGACAGTTGTGTGTTCATGAAAATTGAGCTGAGTTGGTAAAGTGTTGTCAATACCGCCACCTACGATGGTAGGTGTGTGCATATGGGTCAAGAAGAGTAAGTAAGAAGAAAAAAAAGTGGACTGATGTAACTAAGCCAAGTGGTAGAGGATAAACAATGGATAAAAATACCTTGTGCTACTCTACCCTAATTTGACAAAATTAGGGCATTGAACGCCGCCAAGGTGTGGTGAGGTACTTGCTGTAGTTGTAATGATAGTTGTGTGTGGGCGTTTCACAACAGGGGGATGCTATCAGAATACTGTACAGTTCACATGGCCTATGGATCAGTGAATTGAAGTGTTCTGTAGAAAAATAAAGAAATGTTTCACAACTGATGGGCATGTTGCAGGATTCATTAGTTTAGTGTTAGGTTGTCAGGCTAGAGAACAAACACGTTTAGTGGCAGATCGTTCTCACAGGTTTATGGAAGAAGTTGTTCATTTATTTCAGTATATTGTAAGAGTTACTGAGCATCTTACGGGGGAGCTCTAATCTGTGTGTGTTGGAATAGAGATGTTCATGTTGGAATGGAGACATTCATTTTGGAACATTTTGGAATAGAGATGTTATGGAATAGAGATGTTCATGTCAGTCTATTGTCCGTGTTGAATTATAGTAGCTGGAGAGATTGTTGTGTTGGCAGCAAGTGAATGTGTGGATTGATCCCCCAGGATCACCACACCTTACCCACAAATAAGGATAATAGATTTTAGAACTGGTCAAGTATCCCAAGTCAGTTGTAATTCATTTAGTTTCAAGTGAAGATATTCAAATTGTGGGGAAGAGAGGCACTCTAACTCCACTAGTCAGTCAGACTCATAGAGTCATCCCTTTGCACAAAGAGTTATTATTAAATCTTATGCACACTTCAAGAAAAATGCAAAAATGACTGACTGACTGACTGACTGAAATGATGGCATGTACCTGACCCATATATCTTAACAGGTCCAGAGGCCAGAGGCCCGAATGGAATGTGCCCAACAACAATGACACAAAACAACAACTGACAGTTACATGCTTGACACAAACACACATAGTCACTAGTCTCTGCACACAAACACACATAGTCACTTGTCTCTGCACACAAACACACATAGTCACTTGTCTCTGCACACAAACACACATAGTCACTTGTCTCTGCACACAAACACACATAGTCACTTGTCTCTGCACACAAACACACATAGTCACTTGTCTCTGCACACAAACACACATAGTCACTTGTCTCTGCACACAAACACACATAGTCACTTGTCTCTGCACACAAACACACATAGTCACTTGTCTCTGCACACAAACACACATAGTCACTTGTCTCTGCACACAAACACACATAGTCACTTGTCTCTGCACACAAACACACATAGTCACTTGTCTCTGCACACAAACACACATAGTCACTTGTCTCTGCACACAAACACACATAGTCACTTGTCTCTGCACACAAACACACATAGTCACTTGTCTCTGCACACAAACAATGACACAACACAAACAATTGACAGCTACATTATTGACACAAAAACATGTCTCTAAAGCCATAAATCTCTATGTGGGAGGTGTCAGATCCTACTGAGCCCTTCCCATAAAAATTATTTGGTGGCATATGATTAGTCTGCAAAGGGGATGGAGGGGGAAATAGCAGATTTATCTACTAATTGTATTCAAGGAGGTCTTTTATGTTAGATATCTATTAGATGACTGTTAGCTCCCTAAAATTTGCTCCAATTTTCATCAGCAGGTTCACAATTACTCTTTATGCAAGTATTGATTTGAATGTGTGGAAAAAAATTCGAAGAAGTAACATCAACTATTAATAGTCATACAACAAACAAGTAAATAAATGTTAAGTGTCAATGCTAGCTGCCATTCTTTGTACAGTGCTTCCAACTTAAAGAGTGGATTTTTTTTAACTACTGTATAGACCCTCACTACAGTCATTTAACACACACATACCTTTTCTTCATCATCCCAATAATGTTTCCAATAGTAAAACTGCCTGTTTAGAGAATGGAAAATGGAGAACAGCACTTTTCTCATTCACTCTAATACATTTTGCGCCATTTTTTTGACGTCAAGATTTCGCAGTAGTTCGTCATTAAACGTAGCTAGTTAACGAGCTACGGTCCAACGGTAATTTCATGAGCGTTAAGACGAACTTTCCCTAACTGCAAGGTGGCAGTTTTAATTTCTTTAAGCAGCTGTATGGACTCAGCGTGCTATTAGCAGTAAGCGAAGTCGAAGTCAGTCACAATTGTTGGCTGATATTACTAACTTGGAGCCAAGCCAATCCAAGAGGTTCTCTTTTTCAAGAGCTGAAGGAAAGCTGAAGGAGTTTAACACTCCCAAGGCTCCCAGCATTCGGTATTCTGACAACATCAGGGTGATGCAGTTGAAGTCGTACGGGTTGTGTGGCTCCAGACAGCAGCTAAAACGCTGGCCGTGATAGGCAGTAGCGTCGTAAAACTTGATACCTAGGGCCAGAGATACAACCACAGCTAAAGCAGCCATAGCCATGCAACAATTAGCGGTAAACTGGTGCCTCTCGTGCCTTTGACACATATACACATGCGCTGTTTTGTGATGTCACGTTTATGCGTACTAAAGGCCCACAACCCGCTCTAAACAGCATCATTTGATGACCCTTACTATGTGTACAAATTTTTGGTAAAAAACAGCCACAACTCACTTAATTTTCAAGATATAGCTACCAAAGTTTTACATAATAATTTTAAGATAATTTTAAATCATGTGTCAAATTTATAGAGATACAACTCAATAAATTCAAAATTCCTGGCTTAAACACTTTTTCTTAAAATTTAAAATATTTTGAGATTCAAATTTCGTGTGCCCACAAAATCGGGCTCATATGAAAAACACTTCCAAATTCACTGTCTTGAAGCTCCCAGTTCCATCACTTATAATCACAAAAATAACCACAAACCCACAAAATGGTTTTGTCTGTATGTTAATATGACATTAATGTATAATACTACACATTTTTAGCTTTCTATTACACATACTTAAGAAATATTATAGCAGAATTAGCAACCTTAACCAAGAAGCTAAAAAATCCACTTTTTCATGATCAAGTGAGGTGAGGTTTTATCACTAGACGTAAGATTCGTCCCCTCCCTCAATCTTCTTTGCTCCCGTTTCTAATCTGTACCAATGGGAAGAAGTATTGTGAATGCCACTGTTATAGGAAAGTGAGGTATGGAATGTCATCTTTTTGACAGCACTAATTTAATATTGGCCAGCATCTTATCTGTCTGTCCTCCACAACAGCCGCATTCATGTAATTGTATTCATGACTGTTGGGTTTGTGGGTGGAGAAGTTTACCAAGGCTTTTATTCAGTCTTCCTTTTTTTCTCTATAAAGCTACTTAGGGTTGGCAATTGAGTGACTCAGAGACTGCCTTGTTACTGGTGTGTACAATTTTACTACAATAATCAGACTCTGGATGGTAAGAAGAGAACTATAGAAGCCATTACTCACAGATCCCAATTTGGACTGTGGTTAACTTTGAAGCATCTGGATTCATCTGGATTCCACTTAAAATAGCTTATAAAGTATCATCATTTATTAATTGTTTATTTGTTTTTTATTTATTTAAGTTTATTTCCTTTTATTTTACAGTAGACCCTCAATTATCCGAACACCTCAGGACCGAGGGTTGTTCGGATATTTGAAATGTTTGGATCTTCGAAATAAGTCATTTTGAATGGGGTCTTAATCGCCATAGCAAAATTCCAATGAATATCATTATAATTCCCCCCAAAAAAATGGTGTTTGGATTAGCGAGAGTTCGGATAAATGGGGTTCGGATAACTGAGGGTCTACTGTATTTACTTTATTTACTTTATTTTTATTTTAATTCATTTAATATTACGATTTTCTTTTTCTTATATTTTTTACCTTTACTATTATTTTACTTTTTACTTATTTAATTTATATGATTTCATGTCAATTGTCAGTAAAGTTTCAAAGAACTGTTACATCAAGCAAGTTTTACTTAAATAATGGGTGTGGTTTCACAAAGGCATTGGTCCATCAATTACAGGAAGCAGCTGGACCCAGTGCTAACCTATATACTCTGCACAGTACCTACTACTGGAGCAGCTGGACCCAGTGCTAACCTATATACTCTGCACAGTACCTACTACTGGAGCAGCTGGACCCAGTGCTAACCTATATACTCTGCACAGTACCTACTACTGGAGCAGCTGGACCCAGTGCTAACCTATATACTCTGCACAGTACCTACTACTGGAGCAGCTGGACCCAGTGCTAACCTATATACTCTGCACAGTACCTACTACTGGAGCAGCTGGACCCAGTGCTAACCTATATACTCTGCACAGTACCTCTACCTTATGAGAATGCCGTGGCTGGATAGAATCCACTCTAAATATATTCATTAATCATATGGTTTGGTAGGTGTGGCTTTAGCATTCTTATCTTGTTACTTGTTTTGAAATGTCTTATGTCCAATCTTCTTTTTTCCTCTACAAAGGGACACAGGAATGGAAACTGAGTGACCCAAGAGATTGCCTTGAAATAGGGAGTAAAGGTAAGCATTCACTGAACAAGAGTTCTCCTGAGGTTAAGTTTACTGTACCACTTGACAATGGGAAAAGAAGCTGTTCTATTTACTGGTACATTCGACTTTTCTCTTGTGGTACCATAGAGGATGGCAAAAAAGTATTTGATATTGATATACATACAAATACCAAAGGCTATGGAATCGGCAATACAGTAGGATTGAAGCTATCACTTATCATCTTGGATGACAGTAGCAACCTTCTCTCTGAGACTAAAGAGTACAACACTCTTGGTGGTAGTACACAGATTGATAAATATATTTATACCTGGCGCATGCCGGTAGATGTCATTCCACAGAACTGTCCCTTTATTACGATATGCTGCACGTACCAAGTGTATGACTGGAGTATTGGCACTGTGCCGGCAAGCTCTAGTCCAGCTCAGTCACAAATAACTGTTCCACGCAAAGAAGCCCGGACACAATATAGTGATGTGGTGGTTGACACGTTAGACCAAGACCGTAAAGCAGCAGTTAGCACTGATGCAGTTCTCAAACTAGGACAGACAGAGTTCAAAGTCCACAAATGTGTCCTGTCTCTGCAGTCTGACTTCTTCAAGGCTCGTTTCAGCGATCGTTGGGACTCCAAGGACGGAGACCCCCGTGTGGTGGACATGAACGACTCTGAACTGAGTCCAGAACTCCTAGAAGCTCTTATTTCTGGAGCGTACACTGGCCAAGTAGAGGATTTTGACATGGCAGTGAAGATTCTTCCCCTAGCAGACAAATATCAGTTCCAGACTCTGAAGGGAGTCTGTGAGCAGTTCATCAGTGGTCAGCTGACTAGAGAGAATGTGTTAGATGTATACATGCTGGCCAACCAATGCAATGCCCTCACCTTGCAGGAGAAGTGCAAAGTGCTCATCAAGAGGTAGAGGATGGATAGATCAGCCTGCACGTGGATATCACCAAACACATACCAACTACATCATGCACATCATGTAACATACACATGTGTACACAAACCTAATGTAGCTTAGCTGTGCCATAATTTTTGCTTATAGAATAATAATAATAAAAATAACAACAATATTCTACAGTACATGGATAATTCATTGGGTCGTCAGGCTAGGGAGCATGTATGTTTACAGATGATCATTCTCACTGGCTTGTAAAAGCTGGTACTTCATTGATTTAGTGTGTTGTAGGAGTTGCCTGTGGTCTTCTGGGTAGCTCACACATGATGTCCATGCTATTATAGTAGATATCCAGGTCAGTCTCTCCTAGTCTTCTTTTTACTCCATTGCCCCAGTCCCCTGTGCATTAAACTTGACTGTCGAAAACTTAGTTGAACTCCAGTGATCACAGTTTGAGGATTATAGTGGCAGTAAGTGAAATGTACTGAACTGGTCACCTCACCCACATGTAATAGCAACTGTGTTGTCCCGTTGGAACTATAATTTAATTACCTTACATCTATGAAAAAAAAATTTGCCATAGAAACTGATCATGTAAACCAAACCTTCCACATGGAAGAAGTGCTAAAATTCAAGAAACTCTATCACATTGTTTGTTAAGCATTTATTTATTGGTGGATAATTTTTTTTACCAACCCGTCTGTTAATGCTTTACCGACCAGCTCAGCTAATGAATTATTGAATACACACACTGTTTTCATCATCGTTATGGACAGACAAGCATATTATTATATAGATCATAGTTTATTTTCAAAATCACCTTATTGGCATGGTAACCATGGTGTGAAGCTTGTGTAGCTGTATTGCTCTGTGATAAAGTGCCCCATGTACAGGGCCTATGACTGGAAAACTGGCATTGTCCCACCATTCTCAGTTAGGAAAGGATGAACATCAACATTATCGAAACCTAATAAACTTTGACCAACCTTATGAAGTGAGTGGAATTGGTCAAAAATGAGATGATTTAGTAGTACGATACTTCAAACGAAAAGCTGTATTAGATGAGGTTGTGATATATGCATAGAAACTTCTTGTTCACTCTGTTTGTGTAAGGTATTCTCCTGACACAGCTCTACTTCCCATGTGCACTTCTATTCTTCAGACAGTAAAGGTCTACACATTCCTTTTAGCTTAATTACTAGTTGCTCCACCCTAAAGTATATTCATTATAATATTGTTTGGTGGGTGTAACTATACTGATAGTATCTTGTTCCTTATTTTGAAATGGCTTCTGTCCAGTCTTCGTTTTTCCTTTACAAAGGGACTCAGGAGTGGAAGTTGAATGACCCAAGAGACTGTTTTGAAATTGGGCATGTTAGTGGATATCCACTGAACAAGACTTCTCCAGAGGTTGAGTTTACTGTGCCACTTGACAATGGGGCCAGGAGCCACCCTATATACTGGTATGTTCAACTTCGCAGTCAGGGCAGCACAGTGGATGGCAAACCAGCATTTGATATATATGTGTACACTAATACCAAGGGCTATGCAATCGGCAATTATATAGGATTGAAGCTGTCACTTATTATCTTGGATGACAGTAACAATGTTCTCTGTGAAAAAAAAGGATATGCTGGTCTTTCTAGTAGTTCTGCTATTAATACTACTATATTTACCTGGAATGTAAAGACAGAAGACATTCCACAGGATTGTCCCTTTATTAAGATATGCTCCACGTACCAGGCCTATGACTGGAAAACTGGCACTGTCCCACCAAGCACTAGTCCAGCTCAGGCACAGGTGGTAGCTGCTGGTCCATGCAAGGAAGCCCAGACACAATATGGGGAAATGATGATCGAAGTGCTGGACAAAGATCGTGAGACAGGAGTCAGCACTGATGCTGTTCTCAAACAAGGAGAGGCAGAGTTCAAAGTCCACAAATGTGTCCTGTCTCTGCAGTCTGACTTCTTCAAGGCTTGTTTCAGTGATCGTTGGGACTCCAAGGATGGAGACTCCCGTGTGGTGGACATGAACGACTCTGAACTGAGTCCAGAACTCCTAGAAGCTCTTATTTCTGGAGCGTACACTGGCCAAGTAGGGGATTTTGACACGGCAGTGAAGATGCTTCCCCTAGCAGACAAATATCAGTTCCACACTCTGAAGGGCGTCTGTGAGCAGTTCATCAGTGGTCAGCTGACTAGAGAGAATGTGTTAGATGTATACATGCTGGCCAACCAATGCAGTGCCCTCACCTTACAGGAGAAGTGCAAAGTGCTCATCAAGATGTAAATACCAGTACTTGAACAGAACATATGAAGTATTTATAGTTTAATAATAGTTATGACTGGGGTTATTTGCTCCCAATGCTTTATTATCTCAATTAAAAAAAAAACAACAACTTAGTCCTAGCACATTAGTGCTGCTTGAACACAGCGTCATAAATATTTCGCTTAATTGAGTTTAATCTTAGTTACAAATGAACTGCATGTTGACTATAGAGGTAGGGGTTGTCAATGTGCCATGGCCTGGTGAGGGGCAGAAATATGTGCCCTTGAATGGAATACATTAACATGACCACTCTAGAAATGAATATGAATTAAAAGGCATGAATAACACTTAGGTTATTATATAGCTCTAATTGTCCCAGCACTGAATCTGCCACACCCACTAAAATAAGTACTAGCAAGTACCCCGCCACATAGTGGCACTTGACGTATTGCAAAGTAAGAATGCAGTAGCACAAGTTATCTTGCTCAGTTATCATTCTCTACCATTGGTTAAGGTTACATAAGTTTCCCTCTCCTGCTCTTTTTCTGAACTATCTGAGCTTTTCTTATACCCCACCTGTCCTATCTTCAGCTCTTCTTCTTGAGTCATGGAGTCCCCTTTTCCATTGTCTATCTCTCCTGAAACGTAACCCCACCTTCCCCCGCTTTTTAGTTATAATTAATCGCTCGCCTTTTTGCCTTCTCTTTCCTTCCATTTTAAACCTACACCTTCTTACCTGGCCGATTCCATCTGCTTTTCAGTTACGATTAACCACCTTTTACCTTCTCTTCCGTACTTTCGCCTTCCTTTTTGAAGCCTATGCCTCCTTCTATTGCACCCGCTTTTTAGAATTAACAGCCACGTTCTACTGGTGATGCTTTACCAAACCACATAATGGTATTTTCTTGCAGCAACTTGGCAACTATGTTCATATTGCTAGTACGTTCAACTACTGTAACAGTCAAACTGGATGGTAAACCAGCAATTGGTGTTACAATCTGTAATTCTGGAGGGCTGTCAAAAACATGACTATTTATACTTGGCTCAATTAGAAAATGTTCCACCTGACTATCCTAGGATAAAAATCTGCTGGACATGTCATGCCTATTACTTGGAAATCAGCACTATCCCAGCTAAGACTGAACCCCAGCAGCAGATGAGTGCTCAGAGGCAGCATGTGGAAGAAATAAGTCACATGATTGATAACGACTGTAAGACAGGAGTCAGCACTGATGCTGTTCTCAAACTAGGACAGAGTTCAAAGTGCACAAATGTGTCCTGTCTCTGCAGTTTGACTTCTTCAAGGCTCGTTTCAGTGATTGTTGGGACTCCAAGGACGGAGACCCCCGTGTGGTGGACATGAACGACTCTGAACTGAGTCCAGAACTCCTAGAAGCTCTTATTTCTGGAGCGTACACTGGCAAAGTAGAGGATTTTGACATTGCCATAAAAGTCTGTCTCTTAGAAGAGAAATGTCAGTTCTAAAGGAAGAGTGTGAATTATATCATTGGTAGTCAGCTGACTAGAGAGAATGTGTACATACTGGCCAACCAACATATAATGACCTAATCTGGACAGACTGATCATTTTTTCAATCTGGTTATATAATATGTGTAGTATGTTTATGATGGTTGATTGGCAGGAGTAAAAAGTAAGAAAGCATGTGTAGCCATGCTACTCTTTATATATACTTAAGCAAAGAAGGTCCCCCTTAGCACATCTTTGGCTAGGAAATGGTCGACATCAGCTTTAACAAAACCTATATAAGATAGAGTTTCATATCCTCCAAGTTTGAAAATCCAAAGGGGCAAACAACACCTTATCAATTAAGATGAACCATGCTTTCCGTGAATAAGTAATGAAATGCTGCCTTACAGATAGAGACTGGACCTTGGTCTGTATGAATACAACCCCTTTTTGCTTCAACGTTGCAGCAAGGTATTGTCAAAACATAAGTATTTATGTGGTTGAGTTGATGAGCCTTCAGAAGTGTCCATTAATTTCAAACATAATTCTTAACTTGCTTTGACTAGTAATAGCCTCGCGGGTGCAGTTTAGGTAAAAGGTCGCTCTTCCGATACTAGACTTGAATTTTCAATGGTCGTTAGCTACTACTGGCAAAAGGTTTTGCAGGTCTTGTCAGTCAAGCATGCAACTTTGTTCTCTCATGGTAATTAGCATGTACCATGATTACTAACTTTCCAGGACAAATTGTCTTTCTCTGCAAATCCGTGTGGGACTGGTTAGTAGATAAAAATCCAGGACACTTCAAGTGTATGGACTTCAGCTTGTGAGTGGAATTTGGAAGATTTGGCAGTGTAATTATTAGAATGTAAGCAAATTGGTAAACATTAGTGGAGTTAATACACATAGAAGTTCATGGTCACTCTGATACTTGTAAGCTCTCAAGAGACAGCTTATGCACATGCAATTGTTCAGGGAGTAAAGGGTCTACACTTACCTTCAAATAACTTAGTTGCTACGTGCTCTACAGTGCATTTCAATTAAATAGTAGAATTTTTAAAATTTTGAAGTTGTCCACTTTTGTCTGAGATGTATGAAAGATGAAATCCTTAAATTAAGCACACATGTATGCTAATGTATTATAAACAAGTTGCCCAAACCACTTTGTGGTTCTGTGGTTACTTTTGTGGGTGGGCCAGGTAGAAGCTACAGCATTTGCATGGGCAATTCTTTCCTTTGTGCAGGGAAAAGATATTTTTGTTTCCCTCCCAAGGGGAAGTGGGAAAAGTTATTGCTTTTATGCTCTCCCACTGTTTTTTGACAAACTTAGAAATTATTCCGAACCTAAAAGTGTAGTGGTTGTACTGTTGGAGTTCATAGTCGTATATGCAAAGCTCATTTAACAGCTGATCAATAACACACTCCGTAAGTAGTAAGTTCACGCCCTCACAACCAGTTCAAGCAAAGTCTTCAAAAGCGGATGTAGATATTCCCACAGATCAAGCTAAAGCTACCACAGGCGGCAGTTGTGATTAAATTTGAAAAATTTAACCGCAACATTAGGCGGCAATTAAATTCTTTACGACTCAGGTCACGTGGATTCTTCATTGATTGCATTCCGCCAGAACCTGAAAGTACCGCGAGTGTCCCCAGACCCTCTTTTTTCCCCGAGCGGAGGGAGGGGCAGGAGGGTCTGGCCCGCGAGACTATAGTAGACCCTCGTCATCATTTGGGCCGCACATATCTGCACTTTATCCAGCCTACTCACATCTAATCTAATTAAAGTGCACAACATGTGTATGTAGCTTATCTCAGGTTGTCAACAGAGATGAAATTTGTTTTCATTGGCAGCTATTGTTGTGCTGGTAAGCTGCGCCAGAGAGTTGCACCACACTCCTGTCTGAGAGTCAACTTAAGTTCAGATCTAGTTGAGGCAAGCCCTTCTTATCATGATGGTTAATCAGCCACATAGTCCCACCAGCAGAGTTTAATTCTTGCAGAGAAAGTCAGGCAAAAA
>WLWD01000788.1_pt1 | contig 32065 bp, 11 predicted proteins | sample 6712731 | NCBI WGS metagenome assembly WLWD01 (sample SAMN12718690, study PRJNA576275) | sponge metagenome | isolation source: marine sponge | host: Mycale hentscheli | place: New Zealand: South Island, Marlborough, Capsize Point | collected 2014-11-01
TTCCTTCAATGCATCAGTCTGTAGTACTGGGTTGGTTAGGATTAGATGGACCTTACTGAAGTTTAGATTTAATCATGTGTTTGATTGATCGCAACCCTTCACAATCGTTTTTATCGTGTTGTTGTAGATGGTCTCTGTAGCTGCATTACAGGTGTTGTGTCTGCCTCTCTCTTCATCGTGGTCCATGCTCCCTGCTACTGTGAAGCTATCTCGGGGGATGGGGGTGGTTGTGTGGGAGTGGCTTCTCCTGGTTCAGTGCTTCTGTCCGGTTGTCGCTTAATCGGTTAGTGTTGTTTCTTGTTGTGTGCCTTGTGGAGATGACTCTTTAGAAACATGGTGGTGGGGGGTATGGTAGTGTTCGGCTGCGGGGGTGGTGGTTCGGGGTGTGGTTCTGTGACGTCACCTGTGGGTCCATTTCCTGTCGGCCATTGTGTGGTGGGTGCAGATGATGGGTGTGGCTTCCTGTTGATGAGCTGGTTTCTGATATAGTTCATAGCAACCATTGAAAAATAGGGGGGAAACAGAAGTGGTGGAAATAATAGCAAGTTTGTTATGTATTCTTTGTGTAACAATTAGCTACAACTTTACTCTTATTGAATTAGCTGTAAGTAAGGAGCGTAGGTAGCGAGCTATATACAAAATGTTTTGGTTTTGTTACGAACGTTTGAGGTTTAGTAGCAGTTGCGACAGAAGCGTTTCCTAGCTAGGTTTGCAACTCAGTAGTTAAACATTTATAACAAAACAATTGGAACTTGGCCAGGGTTTACTTTAGTACCTACACCGCGACGTGTTAACCTTATTTTGTACGCAGGGATAGGTGGCTATCTAGACTTATTGTTACCATAAAAAATAGATTTAGCTATCAGCTATACTTGAATCGTGTAAGCTAACACTTGCTAGATTAATTTAAAGATATAGTTGTGGGGGGCATTACGGTTACATTTCTGTTTTGTTGAAGCAGCACTTTTAATGAATAAAAGACTGACTCTTTCCCTGCCATTTCAGCAGCCGTACTACTGCAAATAGAAATTTCAAGCGGTAACTATGCCCGCGGGCTATAAATTAGTTATAAACCAATATTTTTTTATAACTAATATCCTGGCTCTATTTTACACCTTGTCCTGGATATGTGGCTTCCCCTCCCACTACATACATAGAACCCTGAAGATGTAAGCAGTTGTGAGGGCTTTTAAGATTATTGCTGGATTTTATTTCTCTAACTGAGCTGGTCATCCGGTAGGAAAAAAAATTGGCACAATATGTGTGGACAGTACCATTTGATTAGTGAATCCTGCTTGTCTTGGCTAATACCTCATCACGATGATAGCCCAGTTGCCTAACTGTGTTTGTTAATTAGATTTGTGGTACTTTAGACAGGTGTTGCACAATTACCACTGAGTGTTCACACCTATGGTGATCTCGCTGAAACAATAGAATATCCAGTGTATGAGTGTTGCCAGCTTTGTGCTTATTATTTTGTATCACTAAGGCTTATTCCATTTAATGCACGTCCAACGTGTGGATAGAACCTAAGTTAATATTATTACGGTTTGTTAATCAGTGAGCTTGTGATAGTAATGACTGTTGTCTGAAAAATGATTCACCAAATTGAGGGAACATCAGATCACAATGAGACAATTAAAAGGAATTTTGTTGGACATATATATTTTTGTTGTCATCACTTACCTGGCAGTTCTGTTTGAAGTATTAACGCAGCCGCAAGTACAGAAAAATGTATACAATTGTATTTAATTTGGAATATTAAAAAAAAAAATTCCGGTAATAGCATATTTACATAGAGTACTGGTAGAACCTCTCTCCTCACCTCTATTATCCAGGTGCCTAAATCTGGACAAAATCAATTAAATGAGTGGGTGGATTGACATTCTAGTGACCTTTCCAGACATAACTAGATTGAAAATACATTGTCTCAGAGATACGGGCACTTTCAGAGTTACCGGCACACACTGGTCCTAAGGCGCCCGGATAAGAAAGGTTCTACTGTATATATGTCTATTGCAGCCATGATATTTTTTGCTTGAATATTTCTGCATCACGCAGCGTTCTGTATTTTCCCAAATTGTATGCTTGTTATTGAATACTCGAATAAGCACGCACGTGGCAAGTAAAATCAATTAGAATTGTATTGTAACCGATTAAGAAAAATATCAAGGCAGCAATGAATCACCTATCACACTCGTTGTACAATATGGGAATGATATTTTACTCTCACACAATATTTCACTTTCTCTTCGGCTCATGAAAATATTTTGCATGCTTCTAAAATATTTTCCCATATTGCACTCTGACTCGTGCTACAAGTACTATGTATGTATTTGCAATGTATTTCAATACTCTTGTTGAATATTAGCTGGCCTCAAAATTTTCAATCTGTATTTGTGACCGTCTACAGGAAAACCGGGCACAACGCGGCACCCTTTGAAATTTTTTTTTTGCACTTACAGAGTTGTCGGCGTCCAGATATTGAGCTCTCCAAGTTTTATCGTCGTAGCTTAAGGCGTTCCCGCTATAATAGATTTAACCGTTCCCTTCCGTTGGCTTGAAACAATACATTTTTAAGAAATCGATCGATCTTTTCTCGATATTTACGTTCGCCGCGTTGTGCCCGGTTTTCCTGTAGACGGTCACATTTTATCATAACACTGTATTATTGTAGTATTGTGTCATTGAAATAATAATAGAGATGTTGTTGTTTTTGTTGTTGTTATGCTATCAATGTCTACTGTGAGACTGAACACATGATATGGATATTGAATTATGCATGATTGTGGCGTGATGAAGGTGGTGGGATTAGGTTACGTATCACAAAGTGTATAAGTTCAGATTGGAAGTTGATTTTAGGCCTGAATATTATATATATATAATATTTATATATATATATTTTTTTTTTTTGGTTTTTATGTAGCTTGATGGACTGAAGTCTTGTGACACTGAAGCTGTGAACTCTGATGACCAGTACATAAAATCCAACATCTTTATTGTCACTTTGTGTGTTATATAATATGTATTCTATTGTAATGAATAACTTCTTTTTTTTCTAATTATTGTTTATTATTATTACCGGTAATATTATTATTATAATGATTAATAACATTGATTTTATGATCACAGCAAAAAAGGAGAATGTAAATTGGTAAATATTAGCTATTATAAAAATGAAGGTCACTCGACGCCGCTGATTGTCCCCAGGATAGCCACATAGTTCGCTCTTTATAAAATTAAAATGCACTCTAATAAACTACTAATTTTGTAACTAATGAAACAACACACAGTAAGAAATATTATATTTTTTCAATGTCTAAACGAAGTTGTCAGTATACTCCAAACAATACATACAATGATTGTGCCGTAGATAATTATATGCATATACGTGTATACCAATATTAGTTTTATACAAACATGTTATAGTTATGACTTGACGTCTTGGAAAGGTTGAGGTTGTCCAAGCATAGGGAGTTGGGTCATCTGAACATTTACAAAATACTGGTAGTTCATTATCTAATAAGTTGTACTAGAATGAAGAACAATAATACTGGAGACATTCCCTTCACACGTTTGATACAGATTAGTGCATAGCATACCACCTCGAATCATAAAATCAGCAACATGCATGTTTGAATGAAGTTACTACACTATCAGACTATACATTATAGATAAACATGTTAGGCAAACTATTTGAAACAAGTTATATACAGTGGAGTCTCCGGATAAAGGACACTTTGGGAGCTATATAAATTCAGCGCATTTTGTCCCTTGTAGAGGGATTGTCGTTAGGAGATTCTATTTGGTACAGGAATTAATTTTGGGGGACTTCAGGTTTGTCTTTCTCTAAGAGAGATTATCAATACATTGTCCCTTTGTCGGAGTGTCCTTTATCGGAGACTTCTGTTTATATTTGAATTGTAAATTGGTGCGCACACACACACACTTATATATACGTATACTTATTATACTGAGTACGGAAAAACATTTAATAGCACACCATTTTTTTAACGTGCCAAATTGGAGTGATAATTTGGTGAGAGAACCCACATGTATTTGCAATAAGTGATTTCTTGTACTTCTCGTGATATTATTACTCCACCAGTTACAATTTTTTTCCATTGATTTTCCATTGATTTTGCTCACTACGCAAATGCAGGAGTAGTGATGTGGAAATTATTGCATGAGTAGAAGTATAATTATGATGCATAGTTCACAACACAATCATAAGTGATTAATTTTCTTCTTTTAATGTTCCAGAATGTGGAGTTTCACCCATAGAGCATTTAACAAGTTATGTTAAATATGGGAAATTATAACACACTAATATGTGGGAATACTTTGATAATATCAAGGGTACAATAAATATAATATTGAATCCTATTGGATTATCAAATGCTTGCACATGATAAAGCAGTAGCCATAATGTGCTCCAATGCCATACGTAGCAAAGAGTGGTTGAGCACTGTTTTTGTGCTTCCAAGTTCTTATGCTGATTATTGTATACAATTAGTACTTTCGAGGCAATGTTAGAAACTGTCTAAAATCCACGTAGGTATATTTTATTGAATAAAAACCACCAGGTAACATCTAGCAACATGTATATACAAACATACATACACACACAGCAAATTATATATTTAATTTGGTAGATGTTTTTTAATGAACTTATCTTTCCGACAAATGTCAGTTATAACCAAACTCAATAGTGGCACGTGCAGTCACGAATAATTTGCTTGACCACACCCTCTCATAGCACTCTACAATATATTTTTCTATAGGATTCAGTTATCCGAACACCCCTCGGTCCCAGTGTGTTCGGATATGTGACATTCTACTGTATTCAGTAGCTAATCAGTCACACAAGAACTGGAGAAAACAAGTATTTTTTACAACAATGCGCACCTCATTGGTGAGGACAATTATTGTGTGTGTGCATGTGTGTGCAGAACTGAGAAGATTATACAATAATTTATTCAACTGTCAGACTGGTTTGTTACCACACTATCACACAACCTATCCTCTGCCTAGCGTATGTTCACAGGAAGTGTATTACCAACAGTTGTATGTTCATCACTGACAAAATTTGGTAAATATATCTTTTTCAGCTAGTTGGTTCCCTTCGCAAATTCAATTAATACAGCCACTCCTTGCATGTTTTGGGCTATCATTGAATGAGCACCGCAGGGATAACAGCCTCACATATGGCACATCCCATTATAAAAGAAAACTTGGCAGCTCCATGGAGTATATATGTGTGAGTGTGCGTGAGTGTGTGCATATGTGATGTGATATGTAGTGTATGTGGAAGGAACTTCGCACGGCCTGGAGACCTCAAACGACACAAGTGTTTACAAGAACGACAAACAAGTGAAGGACCGGCAAGGCGCTGTACAATGTGGAGTATGCCAGCGATGGTTTCGAAGTGCCGATAGTCTTGCTGTTCATCGGCGCACCCATAATCTCCAGCCAAGTTGAGGCCCTACTCATACCCTCTATTGGAGGGACGCGTGACCCGTTGTGGGCAGTATTGAGACAAGACAAGTATGCACGTGTGTGCGTGTGCGTCCAAACTGTGTGCTTGTTTTTCACATATCTTAACATGTTTATACTTTATACCACCACCCTCATGTCACCATGTTATTTATTGTTTGTCATCCACTGATGAAGGTCACTGTTAGTGTGATGAACCGAATTACAACAAATAAAGGCTAGTGGAGTTTCAATAAAAACCTTGTTATGTCTATCCCTAGCCAAACAGGTATATTTATAGTAATAAATGTGTGTGCTTGCACGCAAAATTTGATAATTAGGCAAAGTAGAAGCATTCATTTCTGATATATTGCCCACATGTATCGACTGGTTGCACCATTGGATATTCACATTTAAATAAATTTTTATTTTGAATAACTGAAACTGGCAATATTAAAATAATGTATGAATATGACTACAAAATACCACAAAAAAAACAGCTGGAAATTTTGAAACAAGGAATCAGTTTAGTTATAATAGTTACTTAGATATCCTGGACATCTTCTCTATAGAAGAATCCTGAAACAGATATAATACAACAATTCACCAATAAGTTCACTTCAAGCATAGTAGAGCAAGAAGTATTGCACAAGTCAAAGAACAATAATGAGGAAATGTTAGTGAGCAAGCATTACTGCATCCTACTCTGACCAAGATGTACGAATAAAAACTAAAAGTATTGCATACCCACAGTGACAACACAACTCAGGATTAGGGCTACTAACTGCTATTATTAATAAAAAGAGGCTCTAAACGGTGATTGTTAAAAAAATAAATAAATAGTAGTACAATGACTAAATTTACCCAAATTACAAACTGAGACTGAGCAGATGACCCCACATATCAATAACCTATAACCACGTATGAAAGCAGCCGCAAAAATATGCGGTCAGGTTGTGGATGCGATTTCTGCGATTTCAGCTTTCATCATGCACATACTTTGTAGGATTTTTCAATGCTTCGGGTTGTAACAACTAATCATATGCTATTTCTGAAAAGTAATTTCAGCCAAAATTCATAATTCATCCTTTAATGTTTAATGTAGACTTTAGGAGCCCCAAGCCTTACAGAAACTTCGAAAATAGTTTTCAGCCAAAAAAAAAAAAGTGTTCTGAGGTACTCGAGATCAATGACCTCACGATATAAGTCAGGAACTAAAGGGTTAAGTAGGAAGCACCGTACATAGACATTAAAGTTTCATTTGCGCATGTGTCGTTTCCCTCCCCCAAGCAAAAAATCCTGTATGAATCCCTAGGACTTGGGTCAAAAACAACAACAACAACAAACAAACAAACAGAACAACTGTAATTTGCTTAATATCAATCCTTTATGGGTACCCCCAAGTGATAGTGTGTGTTTGTGTGTGTGTGTGCAAACCACATTTCATTATATTTTTTGGAGCATGCTAATCCATTTTAAAGCTTTCAATATGAAGGTTGTGAATGTACCTTTTAATTTTTAATCTATATGATACTCCCAGTAGTAGTACGCACCATCATGAGTTTGGCATGAGTACAGTACCCAACACATGCTTGTAATTCAACATGTACCATCCACCCCCAACCAAACCATAGTGGTTGACCAGTGTCTACAAATAGCAGCTGCTTTTGTATGTGCCAGAAGACAGGAGGAGGCTCTGCTAAATCATAGTGGTTAGTACCTAGCAGAGTCTCTGTCTTCTAACACACTCACACATGCACTTTTTGTTTTTTTTTTGTTTTTTTGTTAACTCCTTCATTTTTATTAATGAGGGGTGAGGGTGTTCCAAGATCAATTTGTCCACTGACTTGACAACAGTCAGGCACAATCCCCTGGACTCACGCACAAGCTATACATGATACACATTTTTTTAAAATGAAGGAAGGGAGAGAGGGACGGATGGAGGAAGAAAGGAATAAGGAGAAAGAGAGCTAAAAGATGAAGCAAAATATAGTTTGGACAATGGCAAACAAACACACACACACACCATACACACAACACATACATAGAGGTTAAGAATACATGATATACACAAAATAATTATAGTTTGGATAATGAGTTAATTGTTGCTTTTATGGTTTCTACATTTTCCATATATTATAATTCACATGCACACACACACACACTTTTTTTTGTTAACTATACATTGTAATTAATGGGGGGTGACTGTTCCAAGTTAAGAGGGAGGGAGGATAAAGAGGACAATGAGAGAAAAGATGAAGCAAACAAACACACACACACAACACATACATAGAGGTTAATGTTCAAGCCTCACATTACTTCACAAACTTTACCCACTTCTCACCTATTCACTACATTTCCCTGCTCACACCACACCTGCTAGTCACCTCCTCCTGCAGCTAAATAAACATTGATCCATTAACAGTCACCCTACTCTCCATTCATTCTGTATCATTATGCCATTTATTTAATTTGTGGAACAGTTATATACACATGTTCATGCAAACCCTTCTTTTCCATATATGTATATTCTCCACTCATGCTCACCTTGCCTCTTCCCACTATTTAAACTAGAACTTTGTATCATTTCACTCTCTCTGTTTTTTTCTCCTAAAGATAGTTTTAATCAAGCTTGACTGAGCTATTTTTGCGCATAGCTGGCCTTACAACCCAGCTACAGAGGGCAATCCATTATCACTAGTGGATTTACACAACATTGAATGGTCCTTCGAGCCGGATTACCCAACTCTATTGGTCGATCCTATTCTTCATCCTCTACTCAACTCAACCGCTATCTCTCGTTCACCCAACACTTCTACTATCACTCATTATGGAAGCTATGAAGAAAAGTCGTTCTGCATATGGTGGTGCTATCACTAGAGTACTTCGTAGGCATGAGAAACTCCTGGATGCTGATCCTTCCACATTCGACATTGCTACTCTCAAGCGTCAGATGGAGTCTGTTCAGGCCACTAGCGAATCCTTCATCCAAGTTCACCAAAACTTACTTGAAACTCATGCAACAGAAGTTGACGACGAGCAAGAAATGAGAACACTTGATTCACACGAGGAGTCAGTTGCACTCACACTTTCCATCCTGCAGCGTTTGGTCGACTTGAAGTCAGTTCACATGGAGGCATGCAACTTCGATGAGAAGCTAGCCAACCTGGAAGCAAAGATCGCAACCAACCCAGAACTCAGTTATCCAGATGCTTTGAAGAAACTTGAGAATACCTTGGCTCAAATGGAGAAAACAGTCAATCAATCTACCATACCTCGCGATCACAGAGTATCAAAGATGGTTAGAGCATTTGACACACGCATGCTTGATTTGTCAGCTTCTGAAGCACGGGCTAGTCCTGCTGATGTTAGCATCTCCAGTTCTACTACTAGTGACCATCATCATCATCACATCAAATTACCAAAGCTCGCCGTTCCTACATTCAATGGAGACATACTGAAGTGGGCCGTCTTCTGGGAAAGATTTAGTTCTATCATCCATGATAATCCCAAGCTTGACAACCACGAAAAACTCACATATCTACGCCAGGCCATCACTGATCCTGATGCTTCTCAACTCTTGTCAACTACAACAATTGCTCCTGGTCAGTATGATGAGCTGGTCGACACTCTCCAGAAACGCTATGATAAGAAGCGAATCATCCATCAACATCACGTCATGGCACTGATCAATTGCCAAGCTGTGAAGCATGACACTCACAAAGAGCTCTGTGCCTTCATAGATACCTTCTCTCTCAACATCAGAGCTCTGGAGAATGCTAAACAATTCGATGCAGAATCCATCCTCACTTCAATCGCCACGTCCAAGCTCCCAAAGCTGATAACTGACAGATGGAGCCTACACACGCGAGATACAAAGGCTGTTCCTAAAGTCAAGGACTTGCTAGCATTTCTCACTGAGCACGCCAACTCCACTGCTACTGCCAGCAACATCCTCAACAGAGCTGAGATGGGAAAGGATCCAGCACGCAAGCCAAAGGCTGCTGTTCATGTCTCGCAACCTTCTACAAGCCGGAGCAACTCGAGTGCCTGCTCTGCCTGCAAAGGAGATCGTCACAGTCTCTACTACTGCACTGCATTCATGGCCATGTCCCTCGATGACAAGCAAAACCATGTAAGAAAACACAATGTATGTTCTAACTGTTTGACTTATGGACACAGGGTCAAAGATTGTCGGAGTCTCGGACGTTGCAAGAAGTGTCACAGAAACCACCACACCATTCTCCATAGAGAGTCTGCTCCAGTACTTCCAACTGAGCCACAAGCCCAAGCTGCGTCCTCACAAGCCCCGGATTCATCCTCACAAACACGAGTTGCATCCTCACAAGCCCCAGGTCCATCCTCACCAGCACAAGCTGCCTCATCGCAGGGGAACCAGGCCCAACAGATGCACTCAGTAACTGCAGCTCCCATCATGACCAAGTTTGATCCCACTATTCACATGACAGCAGTGGTCACTCTAGAATCATCTCATGGACGCAAGCTTCGAGCTAGGGCTTTCCTAGACACTGGTTCACACCTGACTATTATGACCAGAAGAGCTGCACAACTGCTACAGCTACACTTGCATCCAGAGAAGCTGGGAATGGCTGGTGTGGGTGATGTCACTACCTGCAGCTCTCATTCATCACACGTCTTTCTCTCGACAGCAGAAGATGCCACACCTCTATTTCTAAAGGTCTTTGTACTCCCCAAGGTGACCGGAAACATGCCAGCTCAAACACCACCTCCACTCAGACATCTGCCACACCTACAAAATCTCCCTCTGGCAGATCCACAGTTTGATCAACCTGGCAAGATCGACCTCCTAATTGGAAACGATGCACTGCAAGACATCATCATGCCCGAGTTCAGACGAGGAGCTCCTTCTGAGCCAGTCGCTATTAAGACAGTGTACGGTTGGGCAATCTTGGGGCGACTCCCATCAACGTCTAACTCTGTAACATCATCAGTCAATGTGGTCAGTCCAACTCCAACTTCTGACGATCTACTGAAGAGATTCTGGGAAACAGAGGAGGTCTCCACAGCTCCAGTCCATACTTCAGAGGAGAAGGTGGTTCAAGAACATTTTGTATCTAACCATGTTTTTCTTTCTCAAGGTTTGTATCAAGTGACTCTGCCTCGGAAAGCTGATGCTCCAGTCCTGGGGGAATCCCGCAGTCAAGCTCTCAGACGTCTCAAGACGAATGAACAGTCTCTTCTGAAGAAGGGCATGTGGCAACAATTTCAGGACGTAGTGAAGGAGTACATGGATCTCGGCCATGCAGAACCTGTTCCTGACAATGAACTCAAGCTCCCTGACTCACGAGTCTACTACATGCCAATGCATTCCGTGGTGAAACAATCCAGCTCCACAACCAAGCTACGTTTCGTATTTGACGCATCCGCTAAGACATCATCTGGTCATTCCTTCAATGACACCCTGGCAGTTGGACCAACGTTATACCCACCAATCACAGACATCCTCATGAAGTTCAGGACATATCCCATAGCTCTGTCTGGTGACATCAGCAAGATGTACCGAGCCATCCAACTGTCTCCAGAAGATCGCAATTTTCATCGTTTTCTGTGGCGCCAAGACATCTCTACAGACCCTAGCGAATTCCGAATGACTCGAGTAACATTTGGAGTAGCTGCATCTCCCTTCGCTGCCATTCGTACTCTCCAGCAAGTTGCCGCAGACTTTGGTGCTGACTATCCATTGGCATCCCCTCATGTCAGCAAGTCGTTCTATGTTGACGATTTTCTGGCTGGTGCTCAGACCACAGAGGAAGCCATCAGTCTGCAAGAACAACTTCGAACACTCTTACTCAAAGGTGGTTTTCAACTGAGGAAGTGGAGGTCCAATTCGGAGCGAGTGATGGACACTATTCCTACAGACTTGCATGAGCCTTCTCAGCAAAAAATGCTCAACCAAGACACTGCAACTTCTCACCCGAAGGCATTAGGTATACACTGGGATGCTCAAACTGACTCTTTTTTTGTGTCCATAGGTGATCCAGCCCAACAGTCTACCACCAAACGAAACATCATATCTGACATTGCCCGGACCTTTGATGTCTTGGGATGGCTGGCTCCAGCAACAGTGAAGATGAAGATGCTGTTTCAGAGGCTGTGGGAATTGAAGCTTGATTGGGACCAGGAAGTACCTCCAGAGGTCCAAGAATGTCATCACATCTGGCGTAGTGAACTATCATGTTTCACTAACTTTCCTGTTGCTAGATGTTATTTTAGAAAGGGGGAGGAGATCCTGCAAACTGAGCTCCATGGATTTGCTGATGCATCGGAGAATGCCTATGCTGCTGTAGTGTACCTCCGTACAACGTATGCTGCGGCACCTCCCACCATGGCGCTCGTCACTGCCAAGACAAAGGTGGCTCCTCTGAAACAGCTCTCTATACCTCGCCTGGAACTATGTGCAGCACATCTACTAGCCAAGCTCCTGACTACTGTAGGAGCCGCACTCCACATCAACCTCTCTAACACCTATGCCTGGAGCGACTCCACCATTGTTCTCTACTGGCTGGATGGCAACCCCAGAAGGCTGAAGACATTTGTGGGGAACAGAGTTGCCAACATCCTGGAGAGGTTACCTCCCACTGCTTGGAGACATGTGCCCAGCCAAGATAATCCAGCAGACTGCGCTTCAAGAGGAATGTTTCCTCAAGAACTGCTACAGCACCAATTGTGGTGGACAGGACCGTCTTGGCTGCTCACAGATCCGCCACAACTACCAGCCCAACCTCTGACACCTCCTCTCAACATACCAGAGGTGAAAGCGATATGCCTGCCAGTCAACATCGCTCCACACATGGACTTGGAGGAGCGATTCAGTTGTTTTGACAAACTGGTAAGGGTCACCGCATGGATGCTGCAATTTATCGAGCGAACAAGGAAGCTACAGTCATCACCATCTCCAAACCATTGTTCTAATCCCTTCCTAACAGCATCTGAAATCAAAGAAGCCGAGTTGCTACTTATTTCTCGCTCACAGAGACGCTCATTCCCCACTGAGTTGCAAAGACTTCAGAGTGGCAAGACACTCAAGCCCTCCAGTTGCATTGCAAGTTTATCTCCCACTATCAGATCAGGAGGACTCATTGTCATGGGTGGCAGACTCCAGAACTCAGCCCTTGCCACATCTCAACGTCACCCTATAATTCTCAGTGGCAAGGACCTTCTCACTCGCCTAATCGTAACCACCAAACATTTAGCACTACTTCACGCTGGACCCACACTTCTCATGGCAGCTACTGCAGCCAATTATCACATCATTGGTGCTAGGAGACTAATTCGGACCACATGCAGGAGCTGCATAACGTGCCGCAAAACCTCTGCAATTACTCAGCAACAAATGATGGGACAACTACCTGCATCCAGAGTCACTCCATCTGCTCCCTCCAACCACACTGGAATGGATTTTGCTGGACCTTTCATCATCAAGAAAGGTCACACTAGACGGCCAGTATATCTAAAGGCATATGCATGTCTGTTTGTATGTTTCTCCACCAAAGCCGTTCACATAGAACTGGTATCCGACTTGACCAGCGAAGCTTTCCTTGCAGCTCTCAAAATATTTGTAGCTCGAAGAGGATGCCCTACTCACCTCCAGTCCGACAACGGGTCAAACTTTGTGGGGGCCAACAACATCCTGAAGGATATTTATGCCCTCTTGTCAGAGAAGACTACTCAAACAGCCATCACTAGCTTTGCTACATCCCAAAGAATTGAATGGCATTTCTCTCCTGAAAAAGCCCCTCATTTTGGAGGGCTCTGGGAAGCAGCTGTGAAGAGTGCTAAATTCCACCTCAAAAGGGTTGTTGGTGAGCAGCGACTGACCTTTGAAGAGTTGACTACTGTGCTATGCCAAGTCGAATGCTGCCTCAACAGTAGACCTCTAGTCCCTCTCCAATCACACTCTGACGACGGCATCGATGTTCTCACACCAGGTCATTTCTTGATTGGACGAAACCTTCACGCTCTGCCTGAGATTGACCTCACCTCAAAGAAACTGCCACTCCTACGACGATGGTCACTGCTACAAGCCATCAGTCAGCACTTCTGGCGCAGATGGTCAACCGAATATCTCCAACAACTCCAGCGCTTCAACAAGTGGAGAACTCCAACTGCTAATCTGCAGGTTGATGACATCGTACTCATCAAGGAAGATGGATTGGTATCCAATTCTCACTGGCCCATGGGCAAAATAGTCAGAATCTATCCTGGCAAAGATGGACATGTGCGAGTTGTGGCCATAAAGACTAAGACAGGGACCTACAAGAGACCTACAGCGAAGATTGTTCGGCTCATCTCCCAAGAACCTTAGAAAAGAAACTCCCTTTTCGACGGGCGGCATGTTCAAGCCTCACATTACTTCACAAACTTTACCCACTTCTCACCTATTCACTACATTTCCCTGCTCACACCACACCTGCTAGTCACCTCCTCCTGCAGCTAAATAAACATTGATCCATTAACAGTCACCCTACTCTCCATTCACTCTGTATCATTATGCCATTTATTTAATTTGTGGAACAGTTATATACACATGTTCATGCAAACCCTTCTTTTCCATATATGTATATTCTCCACTCATGCTCACCTTGCCTCTTCCCACTATTTAAACTAGAACTTTGTATCATTTCACTCTCTCTGTTTTTTTCTCCTAAAGATAGTTTTAATCAAGCTTGACTGAGCTATTTTTGCGCATAGCTGGCCTTACAACCCAGCTACAGAGGGCAATCCATTATCACTAGTGGATTTACACAACAGTTAAGAATACATGATACACACTAAACAAAAAAAATAAGGAAGGGATAGAAGGAGGAAGGGAGGGACCGAAATTAATAGAAAGAAAGAGAGAAAAAATAAAGCAACTGAAAGTAAAATAAAGGAACACACACACACACTACTGATTTAAATAACAACAGTCAGGCGCAATCCCCTGGACTCATGATACACACTGTAGCAAGTACTTGAAATGGTAAGGCCAGGGAGTGGGTGCAGTCAAGCTATGATAAGTGTGGCTCTTGAAAAATATGGGATGTTAACAAAGATTTATATTGAAAGAGAAGATGAGGTCATATGTGCCACAAAAAATCCAGTTCAGCAGCATGCATGTAGCATGCCCAGTTAAATATCTGACACACCCAATCTTAAACTCAAAAGTGGTCCGATCAAAGTGGATCTGCCAGATCACTTGCTGCGACCATGCATATGCACACACACATACATACACACCACACACACATACTATACAATAGAATAAAAATTAAGTTGTGGAAAAAGATTGCACAACTAGTTTAATGGTAAATTGAAACAAAGTATCTGAAAATTGTCATGTCGTCCGTCTAGTACATAGTACGTGTTCACAAGATGGCGAGCAAATTTCTCTATAAAAGACTTATGGTAGCAAATAGTTTTCTCCAGATGATAGCAATAGTAATAATAATAAAATAATACTAATAAAATTAAAAAAAAAAAAAAAATAATAATAATAATAATAACAACAACAACAACAATAACATAATGATGATAACAGTAATAATAATAATAATAATAATAATGATGATAATAATAATAATAGTAAAAATCATAATAATAATAATCATCATCATCATAATAATAATCATAATCATAATAATAATAATGATTATAATAACAATAATAATATTAACAACAACAACAATAATAAATAGATTTGAATTTTGACTTTGGTGGGAGCCAATAGCTCTCTCCCCATTTAAAAAAACCTGAAACCTCTTGTAGACTTTTGGCTAAATAGATTTGAATTTGACTTATGGGAGCCAATAGCGCTCCCAGCAGACATAGTGGCTAACACAGTTTCGGTGATCACATGATCACAGGCATACTCGGCCTATATAAGGATTGACTTGAAAGCTGACAGAATATTGCACTTACAGCAACTAGCGATGGAAGGATTGTCGTGCACTGAGCTGGCGAACTTTATGCTGGATAACGGAATTTCTGAAAGTGTAATAGATAATTTTGTAACTAATGAAACAACACACAGTAAGAATTATTATATTTTTTCAATGTCTAAACAAAGTTGTCAGTATACTCCAAACAATACATACAATGATTGTGCCGTAGATAATTATATGCATTATACGTGTATACCAATATTAGTTTTATACAAACATGTTATAGTTAGTACTTACAATGTTTATTGAACTTATATTAGACCTTATTGGAGCGTATTTTAACTTTGAAAATGAAATCATTAAGTTCCATTTTTATTATTTTTCACCACTATATTATTTTTGAAATAGATCATTTCAAAGTTACCTGATTCACTATTAAACTTTATAAGACTTAGTCACTAAAAGAATTCATCACTATCATACTATTAGTTTGTCCTCATATTATATCATTTAACATTGTAAAATATTTCAAACTGCTAAAAAAAAAAAAAAAAAAATTAATAAATCATGGTTAGTTGCCGTTTACTCTGGAGTGTGCCGAACAGGAGGACGCTCCTGCACAGAGATAATAAAAGAAAAAGCTGTTTCTTTTTGTTTAATATCATAAAGGTGGTACAAGGTAACAAAGATTCTACCAAGTCATTTGCTGCTAGCTCGCTCACCATCAATGCGTACTTGAGTGCACCACTAGTTATTATTACTATTCAGAGCTAAGACATAAATAAGCTTTAGCTTGCTAGTACAAATTATTCAAATGCAAGCAAGTTTATACCAGACAGACAGTTTTTTCTTCCTTTTTTAAAACTCCTCCGCATTATAGGTCGTTTGTGTGTTACATGTAAATATGTATGTATTCCAGATCCTTCTTCTACACATCACACTGAGCTAGGATAGGCTCTTTATGCAAGATGAAATGCTGCAGAATTACTCATAAGATATAACATTCATGTACATAAAGCTACTTGCTCTAAATGTGGTATTCAGGCTAAAAACAAACAATCAAAATACAAAAAAAAAAAAAAAAAACAATCAAAAAAATAAAATAAATAAAACAAATACAAAACAAACCCTACAAACATTACATACTATATTTCCTCAATCGGATGCCACACCTACTATTTCAGTTTCTCTACACGGGTCTATGGCAACAATTTGAAGACGACGTTACACAATCCATAATAACAATGTGACTTGATTGCTTGCTAGTCAATTGCTTCGTTACAGAAATTTTATTATTATTTTTTTTATAAAAATGTAGAATTTATTTAAAGTACTCGGCACTGGTAGTTTAATCATCTCAGTATTTGTGGGCATGTCCAGCTATTCAAGGGCAGCGAGTTATACTACTAAGGCAAGAATATATGTGGCTGAATTGGAGGGCAGCAACTATTGGAGAGCGGCATCTGATATATGAAATAACTTTTTTTTGTTGTTGTTGCAAGTTTGTACCTTCATGGCCAACTGGATGATTGTCCCATAAACTTTTGAGTTGTACGCTAGTGACTTTGTTCTCCTTAGGGAGTTTTCCTCTGAATTGTTCATATCTTGGTGCATTGTAAACGGCTCTGGGACCAAGATCAGAGACTGGATTGATACCAGAACCTAAAATAATAATAATAATAATAAAACATTATTTCTTGCCATGATAACAGATGAGAACATCAGAGAACACTGAACTAGAGTTGTAGTCTAAACAAACAAGACTAATCCTGCAATGAATTAAAGGTAAAATATTCACAAACAGAAATGTGACCTCAGCTTATGGAATACCAAATATACTAACCAATCCTTTCACTACAGTGGTGGCTGCCTATACTTTGAACTTTTAGCAAAATTACCGATCCGTGTTGTTTATTCTCTATCATGACTGGCTATGATTTATTTCTGTATTTTTTTTTTACATCTTATGTGGATGTTAGGATGGACAGTGATACTCAGTCACAAGTACTACCAGTCAACAAGGACGTCTAAGACTGACTCCATTTTGACAAATTATTGTTAATAATGATAGGAGTGGAGCTCTAATTCTTTAGCAGTGGTCCTGAGCTACATATAAAACGTGGGTCTACTGGGGCCTACTATTATCCCTGTGTTCTACTAACTGCCAACTGCATCACCATATCTCCAGACATGCTACTCCGCACCTTAGTCGCTGATTCAAACCTCACACACTGTCAATCTTACCCAGCATATGTAATTCTTACCTGTAGAAAACATGATGTCTGAGCATTCTATATTTCCTCTGGTTTGCCATGCCATGTGTTAAGCACACTGAGACATACCTACAAACAAACACAGATACATACAGTCACTCATACTACATAACACATTGAGAGGCGATATGGATAGACATTCATGGAGTTCCACTACATATCAATAATTTAATTGTTGTCTAGCATCCTAGTAAATGTTGGAACTTTCTCAATCAAACGACCTGAAGTTTTTTTTGTATTGTTTTGTTGTTTTTTTCCGTTTATTCTCCTATTGAGACAAAGAAGAGGTTATTTAACAGTTTTTAGGTGCCGATGAGGTTGTCTTCTGAAACGTGAATAAGCATGGTGTCCAACCAGGCGGTGATGTTGTAAGACTTAAATATTTCTAGGAAGGAGGATACAAGAGAAGGAGGTACGAGAAGAGAGTAGGGAATGTTACTTTGCCGTATTCAAAGTGTAACTTATTTATCATGTGCCTATAGTAATCCGACAGGATTGCTAAAGGGGACGCGATAACACTTGGAGAGCCGAAGGGGACGCGACATGGTAAAATATTGGGATAGTTCAAATACTATTGTTCCTATGGGACTAGCTGAGTGCGCAACATGATAAAAATTTGTATGGGCAAGGATAGGTGGTCATGAAGAGAGACTCCACATGATGCATCTAATTAAGCCGCACAAAACAAACAATCCAGAAAAACATTAAACCAGAATACACATCGACTATTTCTAGAATCAATCTCTCCAAGGTCCCCAAGTGATAGTGTGTATGTGAGCCAACATTTCAGGAATAAGGGGGGGGGGGGAAAGGAAGGGAACGAGTTACCATGGAATGAATTAGAATTATGTTAGGAAGGTAATAAAACCGGTTTGTCATTTGCAAAAAGGGCCTTAAAGAGACATCTAACCACATCTTCTATAAATTGACTATAATTGCATTAAGCTAATCAGCTTACAAGTATAACTTTTGAAATGTATGTCACACCCTCCCCCCCCCTCCCCCTTTCCCACACACAAAGCTCACAATGGTGCAAAGCTGTATGCTAAGAACCCTTACCTAGTATATTTCAATTGACTGCTGCAATATGATATAATTTCAAACTTTATTTAGCAGAAACTAGAGCAACAAAGGTGCGAACCTCAGCGCTAGCTGTGCAAAACCATTCTATTAACTTATCTAAGAGCACAAAGCCAGCTTACATCCAAGGCTTAAAAACTACTTCCAGGATATTAGCCACACCCACTCTCCACACCCAAACCATAGCAAATTACATCTAAACTACATCAACACAACCACATCATGTGTATTAAGATAAAAGCATAAAAACTAAACAATGCTTACTCTAGACTCAGTGACAGAAGAAGGAAGGAATAATGAAAGATAAGGACAAACATAAAAACAGCAGAAAAAAGGGAAGGGGATTAATTTATTAACTAGCAAAACAGAGTAAGAATACTAGAGCATCTAGTTGTGAATCCTAGCTAAATGGCAAAAATACATGTTCAGAGCACAAAATATTTTGCTGTCATTATATAGCTTGCTTTCATCACATGGCACACAGCTGCATCATTAGGCTGGTAATTTTAAACTCACTGAAGCTATATACACTTACTGACTACTTCATAAACCTGTAACTGACCGTTTGCAATAAGGAGACCTCAGCAGTAATTTTTGCTAGCACATGACTGTCGTCTAACTTTTTGCAATGACGAACAGTGGAGTCCCCGGAATTGAGGATGAACCATACCGTACGTATACCATTACGCATTTCATTCTTTAGGGGGAATGCTTTGTGTATTGGTGCAGTTTGATGCCACTTTTGATGCCTGAATGGCTCCCATTTCGGAGAAGTGTTGTTGGCAGACAGACAGACAGACCCAGTGGACAACTATAACCCTCAGTGTGCAGCCACACTGAGGGTTAATACAGAATTGAAGTAAATCTATTTTAGTGTGAAACAACGTGTACTCTCATACACAATGCTTGTAATTCAAAACACAACAACAAGCACAAAAACAAAACCACATAGGTTAACCAAGCCAACTGATAAACAGCCTGACACACGCGCACACACACAATTAAAGAGAATAGCAAACATCACACATCACCATCAGAATTGAAACCTCCTTCCAGCCCCCCCCCCGCCCCCCATGTTTACCCTGCTTAGTAAGCTACAATTTTATGCCGGTAAATGTAAAGCTATGATATGTAGTCAAGTCAGGTATTTTGGGGGGGGAGGGAAACCTTCCAAGGATGTCCTCAAGTACTTATGAAAAGAGACCCAAAGGCATATGTACACGAAACAAACTAACTGCTGGAGTACTATTTTAGTCTACCCCATGCAAGAGGTGTGACAACAATGTGTCCCCATCACATGTTGTAATTCAACATGTGCTAGCTACCCAAACAAAACCACAGAGGTTAACCAGTAAACCACAGCAGCTGCTTTAATGTGTGCCCTAGACTCACACTCTGACTTAGGGTCATGCTAATATATTTTTGCTAAGCTTGCACAGAATAATGATCAGCTAAATAAAACAATTTAAATAATAATGACATCACAATAGCAAATAACCTAGTGTATGAAAAATGTACTGTAAAAATTAACAACAACAAAACAAAACGAACAAAAACAAAAAACAACAACAACCTATGAATATCTGCTAATGCAAACTAATAGTGAGTGTTGTCCAGTAACGCCGTCAATTGTCCCATGCGACTAGGATGATAGAGAAGTCCCTTGGGATGTCCATGCCAAAATAAAAAAATTATGAAATTTAAAACTTTCTCTGCTAGGGAACCCCTCCCTGTGGTTGAAAAGTAGCCCTAGCCCGTTGTGGTTATAGTCACATGACCGACACGCCCAATTTTGGGGGGCTTTGCCCCCATATCCCCCAATATGCTCGGGAGGCTTCGCCCCCCGCACCCCCCAGATGCTGTGACAAACATATATGAATCAGGCTAATGTGAGTGAATTGAACATGAATAGGATGCTGCTGAATTGTTAGGGCCTTGTAATATGCCCGTGGACATTTGACGGCATTACCGGACTACTATGCATATCATACAGATGTACACACAAAGAACAGTCCAACAAGAAGGGAGAAAGAAGGGAGAGTAAGAAAGAGATAGATGGAAAAAAAAAAAAAGTTTCATACAGAGGAGGAGGGGGAACTGGGATTTCCCCCTCAAGGTTCTAGCTTCCCCCCACCCAAGAAGTTATAAATAATTGAATAATAATATACTAGATCAGATTTAATAGCAATAACAATACCACGCACAATATGCACTACAAGTGCCAGGTCCACTACACTAAACTACATCTTCCCCAAGCAAAACATGCGAAAAACACCATATCCACGTACATACAAACCCGCGCGCATACACACATCTAACCATGGCACGATCAAGCTTTCCCCATTTGAAATAGAGAGCACCACTACCGTTGAGTATCTCTGGAGGAATATCAGCTCCCACTTTATCTGTCAGAATGTGTGATGACTTATAGTATGCATCAACAGCTAAACAACAAGAACGTCAACAAAAACTTGAGTCAAGCGCTTTTTGTACCATTTTGCTACTCCAATTTTAGATGTTTGTGAAGATCGTAAATAACAACTAAATATGCAGTATTCTGCTTACGTTGTTCAGAATTGGTTGTCATTATTTTTATTATTTATTTAAAAAAAGCTCCAGTTTTTGTATTACTTAGCAGGGCTCTGAATCACATAGTGCCTCCAGATGAGGGCACTATATGTGACTGTCTATGGGAAAATCGGGCACAACGCAGCATGCGTAGACGTTGCGAAAAGATAGATTTAGTTCTTAAAATTTTATAAAATAAACCTAACGAAGGGAACGGTTAGGTAATATATAGCGGGAATGCTAAAGCTACGACGATAAAACTTGGAGAGCTTAATATCTGGATGCCGAGGAGTGTGTAAGTGCAAACAAAAAAATGTTTTTGTCGGGGCCGCGTTGTGCCCGATTTTCCTGTAGACGGTCACATATGTAGTGCCCTGGTAGAGGGCTACTACATGTAGTGCCCTGCCTCTCAGGGTATTAGCAATGACTACCGTTGCTATTTTCTAAATTAGTTAAACACTGTGCGTCCGTTGGGAACTACTGTGTTTAGGGTCCCTCTGGCGTCATTAGTAGTACCCTTGTTTCACTTGGGATGCCACAACCCTGGCACTTCAGGACCCTACACAGTAGTGCCCTCGGTGACAGTGCCTAATTATTATATAATCAGTTCCAAATACATTACCAAGTACCATATTCTTGCAGTTAGACGTTGCCTTCAATACTTAACCTCCCAGCTCGAGAGACTTAATAAAACGTCAGCCACTCTTGAATAGTAGCTGCAGACAAATGTTACTGATTCCACATAGTGCATTAGACCACTATAGAACTTCCAAATGTAGGAGTAAATTCATGTACTCTATAGTCCACTTGGTCAACATTAATAACAACTCTTGAATTAATAGCCACTATTGAATAGTAGCATTCATCAGCAGTAAGTTATAAAGAAACATTATTGCAAAAATGCTCTATCAAAGTAAACCCAACACATGGTTACAATTCAGTTCTCATGAGATGCTGAGCAAAATTTCATATTATATGGTTGGTTGGTTGGTTTACCCGCCATATATGACCACCAACTATGGACTGGAGCTAAACAAATGACTTACCACACCCACCTATACATTCCCCTGCTCCAGGACACTGCCCAGTTCTATATTACATTGACCACACCCACCCTTAAATCCCCCTGTTCCAGGATACTAATGCATTGACCACACCCACCATTAAATCTCCGTGTTCCAGGATACTAATGCATTGACCACACCCACCATTAAATCTCCGTGTTCCAGGATACTAATGCATTGACCACACCCACCATTAAATCTCCCTGTTCCAGGATACTAATGCATTGACCACACCCATCATTAAATCTCCTTGTTCCAGGATACTAATGCATTGACCACACCCACCTTTAAATCCCCCTGTTCCAGGATACTGCCCAGTTCTATCTAAGTCTCCATATCATCTGGGAACTGGTCTGTCACTTTCTTCAAGTACTCCTAAATATTTCATAGTTGCTAGGCTTAGCTGCCAGAACCTTCTCAAAACACTGGGTAGCATTCTTACTGTCACCTTGGGCGATGTACATCGTGAGGCAACACTGGACAAAAACCTGGTGGCCTGCAGTGAACATGAAACACTAAATTGTTGTATACAATTAGTCTACTTGATTGTTCATCACTGGACTATGAATATGAAGCTAAACATTCATACTGTGTGCTATATGCTGAGCGTCTAACAAAGCTGAGAACAACTGGTCCAGTGGGTACAACACTTCTCTATATGCGACTGCCTACAGAAAAATCACGCCCAATGTGGCCTCCATAAAAAATTTAAAAAAATAATAATAAATTTTTTTTTTTTTGCACTGAGTCGTCAGCATCTATAGATATTGAGTTTCCAAGTGTTATAGTCATAGCTTAAGTGGTTCTCAATACATTCTACATAACCGTTCCCTTCCGTTAGCTTATTTAATGCAGTTTTAAGAATTCGACCAACCTTTTCCCTGACATTTACACACGCCATGTTGTGCCTGATTTTCCTGTAGACGGTCACATATAATGACCTGTATTATCAAAATTAACCAACTGTATGAAATGTATGTGGATTAGCACCTCCGAATACAAGAGTTTTGTATAGGCATACAGGGAGCTGGGGAAGGAAGAATATTCTCTAAGTGAAAGTCTCTCCCCCTCCCACCCCCCTCAAGAAAAATAATCATAATCACACTCTTTCTTAAAATATGCTGTACTCAGTACTAGCCATAGAATACATACAACAGTACCCTCTAGCAGTCATTACAACACAATGTACACACAGAGTTCTCGTCTTCACCTATCCAAGTACAAAAATGAGTGTGGCTTAGCATACTTGAAGTCTCCCCTCAGCAAAAAATCCAGTATGAAACCCTGCCAATATGTAAATTCCCGATGATGCTTATGTGTGACCTACATGTAACACTCTCGCCTGTTTTATCATGCCCATCAACTCTAATTGCTATGTTTCCAAATTGGCACCTTTACTTTCTCTTTGTGAAATTTCTCATTATTATTACCCGAGTTGTCTTGTGTTGTTCTTTCCTCCCTGGCTCACTCAATGAGTGCTGTTCCTTTACCAGCAGCTGACAAATGGGAGTGCGTCTTACAGCGTCCCCTTTTAGTGGGGTGTTTGTGTTGGTGGTAGTAGTAGTAGCTTCTGTGCTGAAAATACATGAAATAAGACAAAAGCAAAAAAAAAAAAAAAAAGTGAAGTCAGAGAATATGCAGTACTCAATACTAGCCATGAAACCTTTTCACAATATCATACTCCACAAGTTATTACAATACACAATAGAATGAGTTGGGAGATTTTAAAAAATCAAAGCCCGAAAAAAATGACTACTTGAATATGAAAAAAAAGAAGAAAAAAGATCAACGTTTATCCAATTGGTAGGTCAGTTTAACTGTACTAAATGTCTCATTTCCATACTTAAAGCTTTACCCCTCAAATAAAAATCCTGTATCAATCCCTGATGGGGCTAAAGTTGAAGTGATCACATATAAAAAAGGAACACTGCAGTTATCATCAGATAAAAATGTTATTGAAGTTCTGATTATCAACCAATATCACACCAGTGCTCTGGAGCTTATCGCTATCTATAAAATTGGTTATCTACCTTCACACAAAGTATCCATATCTCAAGCTAGCTCAATCAATGTCTTGTTGTGTGTCCGCGTTTTCATTTTGTAGAATCTCGCTCTCTGCCGCCACTTACATCACGATCCAATAATAGACACTCTTTTTAGGACAAAAACCCTTTACCCCATCAAGTATCAAGGGATTTAGGATAAAGATACCCTTTACCCTCCCATTAAAAGTTAAGCGTTATCCCTTTACCAAAAGTAATTTTATTCTTGGCTTGGTAATAGCAACCTAAGTCAGATTTGGGCTTACCATATGGTGGGGTTATCAGCCACCTGCACATTGCATATTTAGCTGATTTCAACTTGATGAGAACAGAAGCTTTATGATTACAAGTTCGCCTAAATATATCTGTGCATGTGAATGTCAGAAAGTGTACACCCTATGCTTCTAAATAATGGTTTGCAAAATCATGACACTAATGTACTGATAGAATGTATCATAGTTATTCTAATTACAGCACCAAAATAATTCAGATTCTGAAATAGTCTATTATTAGAACAGAACATTAATTGTTGGTTTGAGCTGGTTCTAAAATTAGGTCTGAGCTTAGCAATTAGGATGGAGTTGGACCTGTGACCTTGGCAAGTGATCAGTACATTGTCACATCTTCGTGCAGTGATGGCAATTTTGGAGGACCAGCACTAAATTTCATCTTCTCTGCTTCCCTTTCATAAAAAGCAGTAGTTTCAGCCCAGATAGAGGTAGAAGATAGTCCCACAAATCTATGTATGCTATGAGTCCGTACATATTGGCTAAGCACCACAGAACAATTCCAAATTCAGTTTAGTTTGTAATAGAACTAGGAAGAAAATATTACCGCGAAAAGGTGCTACTATTAGAGTGGTGCTGTAATTAGAATATGGTATAGAGCAGAGTCTATATCCTTGAAGCCCTGTAATATTATAGAAATGAATCCAGTGTTATAGGTATACTTTGTATGTGTAATCATGTAGGAATCTGTGATCTTGATGAAGAGATTTGTTGTGGTCTCAGTGACAGCAAGAGGTGAAATAGAATAATATGTGAGTTTGTATTGAACATGAGTAACTAAGGTAGTCAGGATTAATAGCATGAGTAAGGTAATTAGAATGAGGTGATGCATCATACGACTAACCATGCTATTAGTTGCTAATAGTTTGCCAACATCCTAACATGTATTAGAATTGCAGTGCTATTAGCTGTTTATTTAGCATTGATATTTTGTCCTTGAGCTGATGATCAAAGCAGTGGTTTTCTAGGCAGGGCTGTAAGATTGAAATGTGCATTTGTTGACCCTTACCAAACATACCTTTAAATTAAAAATTTGTTGTGCAACATTCATGAGGATTCGATATTAAAAAAAAAACAGCTAGAATGTAGGACTTCTAATCTATGTTCGAATTTAACCTGTGATATTTACAAAATTCATTAGTATTTAAAAATAATTGGATTTTTTTTGACAAATGCTTAATAAGTGTCTGTTGAATAAAATCAGTTGTCTTAGTTTCACTCATCTCTGCAGTTGTTCTATCACAGTTTCTTCTGTAACTTCAAACACCTTGGATCCCATTAGAAGTTAAATATAAGTAGAGGCTGGATAATAAAATCACGATACGTCATGTTCGCTCTTTGGCAGTAGTTTCACTTCTCTCTGGTCCTGTTTTCCTAAATCACACTGTAGTAACAGTGCAGTCTAACATATCTTGTTACATACCACTTTCTACCCATTACACGTGTGCCTGTGGAGATATGTATGCATTTATGTGGCATGTGTATGTGTTCATGTTTGTGTAGGTGAAGTACTTTCTGACAATGGGCCTAACTGATATGTTTGATGTGGTAAGTTAAATGCAGCTAAATGTGTTAAAGTCACGACATGCACGCACGCACACAAACACACACACACACACTGTCTATGAGCCCAAGCAATGATACAGATACTTTCTATTTAGTTAACCTGCTTATTCTTACCAGATTTGTATGGTTATGTTCATATCTGGTAAAGGGACAGTAAGTATGCAAATAAATAACAGATTTCAGCAAGAAGTCAAGATAACATTATCATTATATTGAATGCGTAACCCTGAATATTCTGGGGCCCTGGTTAATTCTATGCATATTCTAAATTTTGAATTTCTGTCTAGCAATACTTATCTATGGCTAGGCTGGGTATAACTGCTTGTGGAAAGAAAATCTGATATTTCTGTGCTTGCAACAAAACTTATAGATTGTGTTGTATGTGATGTAGATAATGTGTGCCATCATGGAAGAGTGAAGATCTGTTCTCAAGTCATCTTCTATTGTTGAACTTTCACTTGTTGATCATGTAGAGTTTTTTTCTTTTTTTTCTTTCTTCAAAATGTAATGTATAAACATTATTAGTGAGAATTTATTTAAAACAACCCAAATAAAATTATAGTGACATCAGGTGGTCATTACAGGTAAAACTCTATTAAGGAAGTGTATCAAGGCTTTATTTTACTTGACGATCTATCCTAATTCAATATATGCACGTTGGGTACAAGGTCCTCAGATATACAAGACAAAAGATAAAGCACAGAAATAAAAAGGGATAAGTGGCATTTAATTATTTTATAATAGTCTCTATGGTATAGATATGTAGTATTGTATTTTGGCAAGAACTTCAAATATATTTGATTTTACTGAGTCACACTCATACCATTTGTTTATCACACACAGCCACCAGTCTTTTAAAGAAATTGACAAAATTCAATCATAATAATAACAAAAAGGTTTTCCTTAGACTGCTTTTACAAGTTGCTCTCACCAGGATTTAGGAGTATACTATAAAGTGTTGTGATACATCATAGGGTGTTATGGTACACCATAAGGTGTTTCATTAAACACCTACTTTATAGTAGGGTGTTATGGTGCACCATAGAGTGTACCATAACACCCCTGTTTAATAGGGTGTTCCATTACACCCTAGTAAGGGTGTACCGTTACACCCCATTTTTTACTGTGTATAAATGGAGGATATTTTTGATGTTTTTAAGCCAGAAAAAGAGTAAATTGAATTCGAGTGTCTAAAAATTTTGCAGACTGAATCTATGGCTCATTAATTTGATTTGTACCAAATTTTTATATTTTAATACTATTTTACTTATTTTTAATTTCATTGTTTATAAAAAACTGAACTCCCCAAATGCTGTAAGCTGATAATTTTTGCAATTTTGAAGTAAGTGTCTTGGGAATTTAATATAAAATACCTAAATAGTTGTATTTTAATCCATATGAATTTGAAACCCCTATCTTGAAAATTAAGGGAAATAAAAATGCTTTTGTGAGAGTGTTAGTATTTTCGGTGTAAGTTGTGACGTTTGCGAAGCTCTTATCTCAATGACGACGTATTTGTGATGTCAGAGTGTTGCGCTTGCGCATTTGTGAACTAAACCAGGGGATGTTGGACACGCTGGTAAAACGCGGGAGATGGCCCGTAACCGAGCCACGCAAACAATCAATTAACTTTGGCGCCAAAAACCACGAAGCAGGTGGATACAAACGGTCTGTGAGCTATAAGTTATAGTTATAAACCAAAATTGAGGTTTGTATGCGATTTATAAACTCTGAGACACGAGGGCGCAGTCCAAGTGGCGAGGATTTATAAATCGAAATACAAACCTAATGATTTTGGTTTAATAACTATTTTATAGCCCAAACATAAACAACGAGCAAAGTATAGCGTTAGCTATCTTAGTAATTGTATTAAAGTACCCAAACTCTTCATTATTCCATTTTGCTTTGATCTGCCTTCCACCATAATTATGGTTGCTAAGAACTATATCAGACTTTTCCCCGCTAATACATTTTCTTACGAGCATACCAGACTGTATCCGATTTATAGTTCTTAACGACAAGCTCGGTCGCTCGGGTAACGGGCTATAACTTGTATGTAGTGTACTAGTCTGAGACGGTCATTTAGAATAACATCCTTCTATTATACTTGCAGGGGAAGCCATTGGAGCAACTTAAAACTCTGTCTCAACCATGACCAACTCCACCCTGACTGGTACCAGCTCCGACAATTCCACCAACCTTGTATTGAGACTCCGCTGCGTATAGACTCCATCATCATCACTTCAGTTCTTTCCATCGGGATTGCTACCGCTATACTCTTCAGCCCTATCGCCTACAAGTCTAAATCTTGTGCTGAACTACTCCTCCCACTAATGAGCAACCAACTCCAAGCAACATCGGGAATACGCCATCACTTTTGCTCGAGGGACTATTTCCAAAGTTACAACGGCCATCTCACGGCTCTAGTTTAACTACGAGTTGTGACGTAGGACGGACGAATTTGTGACATCAAAAAAAATGGCGCTTAATGTATGGAATGTCTATGGAGATAGCATAGTTCTTATACTTATGCTGTTTTATATGACTTAGTTTTGAGTGGATTGGGATCTAACAACACAAAAAAGGTATGGCTAAGCTTGTTGTGATTGCAACTAGTCTAAGTTTTGAGATCTGTACTTTCTACTCTTTAAGCTGTACGAACTGTACATGTGTTGTGTTAGTCCTATGTGTATATGTGCTGTGTTAGTCCTATGTGTACATGTGTTGTGTTAGTCCTATGTGTACATGTGTTGTGTTAGTCCTATGTGTATATGTGCTGTGTTAGTCCTATGTGTACATGTGTTGTGTTAGTCCTATGTGTACATGTGTTGTGTTAGTCCTATGTGTATATGTGCTGTGTTAGTCCTATGTGTACATGTGTTGTGTTAGTCCTATGTGTATATGTGCTGTGTTAGTCCTAGGTGTATATGTGCTGTGTTACTCCCATGTGTACATTTCTTCATTTAAACTAATTACACATTATTATTGCTAGTAAATTTCACAATCTAACTATTTAGCAAGCTTGGATTACCACTTAGTGACTGTAGTTCTGACGTTGTTTATTTATCCATATTATTTTGGAATAATGTTAAACATTAATGAGCTCTTTTTTGTCCACTTTTATCGACATAATTCTGGAATAATGTTAAAAAATTATTGGGTTTTTTTTGTCCACTCACATCAATCTGGCTAAAAACTGTTATTTTTATTCTCAAATCACAAGCATGAAGCTTACAACATAGTAACTAATTACTTTATTTTTCATAGCATTTGTAAATAAAAACCATATTATTTAGTACTTTCTACCTTTGTTTTCTTCTTCTTCTGGTTGTCTTACTGCAACATCTAGTCCCAGTGCTCCCATAAACGTATCTACATCTAATAAAACACACACCAAAATGAACAAGAAATGCGGCATCTTGATTCCAGTTTAGCTAGAGAAGATTATTTGATTTTATATTCACAAACCAAAAAAAATATGATGCTCTTTTGATACAAACATATTCATAAAAATAATATCACTTTATAGGTTATTTTCACTATGTATGTATATATGTATGTATGTATGTATGTATGTATGAATGCATGTATATATGAATGCATGTATGAATATATGTATGTATGTATGTATGTGTGCATGCATGTATATGTGTATGTATGTATGTAAAAAAGGTCAATATACATTAGCAAAAAACACAATAATAAATAAATAATTTGTATAATAGCCAAAGATCATGGCTAGCTAACATTGGGTAGAGTTGATGATCGATAGGGGGAGGAATGGCAGAAGCGGGAATAATGCTTTATGTGGTCAATCATCTTCCTTCCCTCTTAACATGACATTTGTAAACCCCTGCTAGAGCACATTATATCTGAGCAACTAGCAGATGATACTATTAATCAAAACATAAAGAAAATTTTATCAAGCATAAATAAAATCGTATTTACCTTCACCCAACTCTCTTAAAAATCTTGCCCTGTCTTCACCTGTAAGTCCAGCTAAACAAATAGTCACATAAACAACAGTGATCTTAATTAAAAGTGATTTATATAGCAATCTTTTATATACAATTTAAATATTATATTGTGGCACACATTTAGCCAATATCTACTAGGTATGCAATTTAAAAAAGTATCAAGGGGGACATTGCCCCCCTTCCCTTCTTTTAAAAAAAAAAAAAAACCCTTGCATTAGACAAAATCCATGCCTAATACTGTCCCACATATTAATTCTATAACCTACTATTTTTATTACTGCCACCATGATGATCATTAAACAGTTCTTAATAAAGATGTGCCAATTTTTTTCTCAGATAGTAATTGTCAATACTTTTGTTTACAATTTACATATGCAATTCAAATTACCTTCATCAATAAATTGTTGAATTCTATCTCTGCGATCACCTGTCAATAAACAACATACTCATTAACAATTGCAGATACATATCAAAGTGAAACTTCGAAAGCACTACTACACACTAGCTACACTGTAAAAAACGAGGTGTTCCGTTACACCCGTACTGGGGTGTACAGCTACACCTCTGAATTCTGAAGTGTATGGTTACACCCATAGGGTGTACTGTTGCACTCACATTAGTTAGCACTCTGTATTTACACCAATAAGGGTGTATTGGAAGATTTAATTATATTCATAGCAAACCACTGGTAATAGTGAAGTGCTGCTTACATGTAAGATAGCTATTTACAATGTAACTTAACTCTTAGAAGACAGTGCAGAAGTGTAAAGAATATAACAGGCTAAGTTTACAATAAATTGGGTGTGGTTAGAGTTTATTGACCACACCCCTAACAGATTCGGCTAGCTGCTGACGCTAATACTTATTTAGTATCATCAAGTGTAAATGGTGTCATGCAGGAGTGTATTTTAATACCAATCTGGGGGTAAGGTAACACCAAAATGAGTATAATAGAGGTGTATTACAATACTCTATTTGGGAGTTACACAGGGGTGTTTGAAGGGTGTAATGGAACACTATTTTGGGGTGTACTATTACACCCTATGGGGTGTACTACAGCCAGTGTAGCTGAAGCACCAAAAAAGGTGTACTGTAACACCTCGTTTTTTACAGTGTAGCCAATACAAAATCATCAGATGGAGAAATGGACAGACAGACAGACAGATGGACGGATGGATGGATAGACAGACGGATGGATAGATGGACAGATGGACCAACGGAAAGATGGACAGATGGACCAACGGAAATATGGAACGACAGACAGGCATTGACTTTTGATCGCACTAGATTATTAAAAAGCAATGAGTAACTAGAGAACAAACATTGGTATGGTTTGCTGTATTTTTTTTTGAGTTAAAAATTTATAATAGCAATAATTAAATTTGAGATACATTTTTTTACTTGGATTGTTTTTTCTTGTATGTTCTATATACCAAGCAATTGTGTGGAATGTACTAATAAGCAAGAGAATACATACAAAATTCTGCATATCTAACATGTATTAGACCTACATTATGCAGTTATGAATAAGTTACCTGAATCTGAATGTAAAGGAGGAGGTGGTGTAGAATGTACCATCACCATACTGCCTAAAAAAATGAAATAAAAGAGACATTACCTATATTACACCCAACAACCTCCTGCACAATGATATATGTTAGGTTATCAGGTAAAGAAGCTGTAACATTCTAGCTGCTTGCCTCATATTTTTTTAAGGCATATCAATTTTCTACTGTTTCATCTTGATTAGTCTCTCTTTAAGTCAAAACAGTTAGGTTGTCACCCTGATAACTGCAGTGACCACCAAACAACTTTTTAATGAGATCTA
>WLWD01001263.1_pt1 | contig 32064 bp, 25 predicted proteins | sample 6712731 | NCBI WGS metagenome assembly WLWD01 (sample SAMN12718690, study PRJNA576275) | sponge metagenome | isolation source: marine sponge | host: Mycale hentscheli | place: New Zealand: South Island, Marlborough, Capsize Point | collected 2014-11-01
ATGTGTCCACCAGCACAAATTATATGAGGGGAAACTGTCGTACACGCTTTATTTGATGAGAAGTCACTTCAGATGCGTCCACCATCACAAATTATATGAGGAGAAACTGTCGTACACTCTTTAATTAATGAGAAGTCACTTCAGATGTGTCCACCGGCAGGGGAAACTGTCGTACACTCTTTAATTAATGAGAAGTCACTTCAGATGTGTCCACCGGCTGGGGAAACTGTCGTACACTCTTTAATTAATGAGAAGTCACTTCAGATGTGTCCACCAGCACAAATTATATGAGGGGAAGCTGTCGTACACGCTTTAATTAATGAGAAGTCACTTCAGATGTGTCCACCGGCACAAATTATATGAGGGGAAACTGTCGTACACGCTTTATTTGATGAGAAGTCACTTCAGATGCGTCCACCATCGCAAATTATATGAGGAGAAACTGTCGTACACTCTTTAATTAATGAGAAGTCACTTCAGATGTGTCCACCGGCAGGGGAAACTGTCGTACACTCTTTAATTAATGAGAAGTCACTTCAGATGTGTCCACCGGCTGGGGAAACTGTCGTACACTCTTTAATTAATGAGAAGTCACTTCAGATGTGTCCACCAGCACAAATTATATGAGGGGAAGCTGTCGTACACGCTTTAATTAATGAGAAGTCACTTCAGATGTGTCCACCGGCACAAATTATAGTAGGGGAAACTGTCGTACACCTAATAAGGAGAAGTCACGTCAGAATGTGGCCACAACGCGGGGAACTGCGTAACCTCTTTAAATTAAGGCGATCATTCATGTGTCCACCAGCACAAATTATATGAGGGGAAGCTGTCGTACACGCTTTAATTAATGAGAAGTCACTTCAGATGTGTCCACCAGCACAAATTATATGAGGGGAAGCTGTCGTACACGCTTTAATTAATGAGAAGTCACTTCAGATGTGTCCACCGGCAGGGGAAACTGTCGTACACTCTTTAATTAATGAGAAGTCACTTCAGATGTGTCCACCGGCAGGGGAAACTGTCGTACACGCTTTAATTAATGAGGAGTCACTTCAGATGTGTCCACCAGCACAAATTATATGAGGGGAAACTGTCGTACACGCTTTATTTGATGAGAAGTCACTTCAGATGCGTCCACCGGCACAAATTATATGAGGGGAAACTGTCGTACAAATTATATGAGGGAAACTGCTGTACACTTTTTAAATAGTTAGAATTCACAACAAATTTATCTATGTTTTAAAATACAGGATGTTAATGGTTGTTCACTTTCAATTAGCTATGTTTCAATAATAATAATAATAATAATATTAATAATAATAATAATAATAATAATAATAATATTAACAACTGATGATGATAATAATATTTGTTATTATAAATACAATAATAATAACTTATTATTATCTGGAATAGGATAGTCTTAATATCACAATAGCATTGTTGTATGTCAACTATTTTCGTAAGATTAGATACCAAACTTAATAAAGAGTAGTCGAGGAAGCATCACTGACAACAAATTAATTCACTCTCTACGAGTAACTATATTTTCTTACCTTTGTTACGTAAATAACCAATCTTTCTCTCCAACTCATTAAATGGCACTACAACGGACTACACGAAGTCCGGGCATGCGCGTTGGCGGTCCGCGAGATTTTCGCGAATTTAGTCCGGTCCGTGGGTCCGGTCCGGTCCGTGTTTTAGTCAGACCCCTGTATTGCATGATTCCAGACCCTTTCCCTCCGCGCAGCGATCAGTGGGTAAAGGGTCTGGCTACGCCAGACTACCCTCACCCCAGGAACATTACAGGCACAGATCCAATCATCATCATGCACATGGTCATCAACATTATCAAAGGCCTCATCATTCTGTTCCCTTCAACAACCACAGGCAACAATTTTCTCACTCTGTTCTTTCTCAGGAGCATTATGGCAATTCATACAGACAGCCCCTTAACAGGCAGTCTAGGCCTCCTCTGTTGTCTCAACCATACCCGTAGCCAGGGGGGGTTCGAGGGGTTCGAGGGGTTCGGTCGAACCCCCCTTTAGAGTGACCGGAAGTAAATATTTTAGCCACACCCCACATATAACTATTGGAATATCATCATCTGTTCAGTCGTGCTGAACCAGCGCTTGAATTATCTGCTATTTTTCTGGCCTAGTGTGACTCCAAGTGACCTAATAAACATTCAGCTCCTTGGATACAAAATTTCGCTGCACGAGTAAAGCTTGCTACTTTATATTTTTCTTTATAAAGTGTAACGTAATGCACTTATTTTAGTAAGAGTAATAGCACCGATAAGCGTGCGATTCAATATTAATAGCACAAGCAACGGAATTTTTTCAACAGATTAGAAAGGGAGCCATCCGGAAGTATCTGAGAAAGTTAAACCTGAAATGCACAGATAATTGTAGCTACACTGCAAATGATAAAAATAAAAATAAAAACAGGCCTACTATTAGCGAGTAGCACGGGTAACCTGTGCTATTAGGGATCAGTAGCGCTCGCAAAGCTACTGAAATAGCACTCCGATTTGCCTCGTGTTATTTTAATCACGTTGTTCGTGCTATTAATCCTGAATAGCACGGTTACCCGTTAATAGTAGGCCAGCTCTATAAAAATTGCACGAGACTACAGTAAGCTAAAGATCATTTACAGTGTGGCTACTATGTATAATGCAGTCACTATCTCTATACTTCAGGATAAACTTTCTCTTGAATTTTGCTTTAATAGATGGCTCCTCCTAATCTGTTGAAAAAACTCTGTCTAAAAAGGGTATAGCTTCTGCTCTAAAAAATGACGTCTCCAACTAGAAACTACAACTGTACAATTCCAAGGCTAGAGCTGCATGCTTGTGCACTTACTCTTATTAAGCTACGGTGGCATTTCACTTTGTCCCGTGCTATTTCACTTAGTTATAGCGATTTTTCCAATACAATTTGAACTGGCAGTTTACACACTGTACTATTAAATAACTTGTAGTGTACGAATAAGGCGTATTAATGATGCATTGTATTGGTTACATGAGAATAATACCGCTTTTCTCTCGAATATCAACAGATTATAGTTTTGAAGTAGAATACCTAGAACAAATTATAAGCTTTAGTGCACTTATCTTTTGTTTTTTAGTATTGTAAAAGAATTAACGAGAAAACAAAAGTAAGTGTGGCTTTTTGCGTCTTAAAATCCGAACCCCCCAATGCGAACCTCTGGCTACGGGCCTGTCAACCCCTACACATTCCCCCCCACCCAGACGTGAATTGAGTCCGGTTCTTTGTTTCAAGTGTGAGACATACGGGCACTATGCTAACATGTGTCCTAATGCCCATTCCTTTGGTGTTCAATCGCAACAGCAACATTTGACTTCACAATGTTCTCAATCACAGAGTCAAACGCCTCACCACTCTCAACCTTGTTCTCAGTCACAATCTCAGAGTAACGGGTAGTCAGACAACCCCACACACCCCAGCAGTAATACTCAGGGCGGGAATAGACCAGTTCGTGCTATTTCTAATGACCCAGATGTTTCTAATGTTTCTGATGAAGACTTTTTAAATGATTATGACCCTGATGACTGTTTCGTGCTCAAAGGCAAAGTTAATGGTATCCCTACCGATGTTGTTCTAGATTCAGGTCAAAAGTTTCTGTTATCTCTTCCAATTTTGTTAACGATGATTCAGTCCCTATTTCTCACACCCAACTTTGGGGCATTTCTCAAGTCCATCACATTGTCCCAGTTTATGAGTTTGATGTCTCACTTCCCACTATGGAGGGTAAATGCAAATAGGCAGTCCTTGACAAGCTGCCTCCCTTCACCTTTCTCTTAAGAACTGACTTTGGTAAAGATAGACTGCTCTCCTTGATGGCACATGTGAAGGTTTCACCTGACCCAGTGTTAGCTGTTACCCGTGCTATGTCAGCTGATGATACTGAGTTGGCTAAGAAGACGGCTCAGGCATTACACTTGTCAGAAGGTGCTTCTCCTGTAGCACTGGACGACATTGTGGAAGTGTCTGAGACAGAGCCAGCTTTAGTGTCAGGACCTGAGCAACCAGTTGATGTAGAATCACCCATACCTGCTTCCAACACAGTTGTTTCTGTTCCCACACTCACATTTGACGGTGTTTCTAAAGAGGAATTCCTTGCCTTGCAGAAGAGTGGTCCCTCTCTTGTTGAACTATAGGATAAGGCCAAGAATCAAACCAATAATATGTTTGTAGCAAAGGGTTTTCTCATGAGTCTCACTTCCACGGCTAACCACATCTCATCAGCCCTTGTTGTTCCTACTTCTCTAAGGTCTAAAGTTTTATCTGTGGCTCATGAAGGCCATGGCCATGGTGGACTTAACTCTACCAGAGCCTTACTTAATAAACATTTTACTTGGCCAGGAATGATGCAAGATATCCGTGAACATATTTCCAAATGCACTGTTTGCTCTAAAGTCAACAAGTCCAGTTCTATCAAAGCTCCTATGTTACCTCCCGAAATTATTGCCGAGCTCGCAGTCGATATTGTTGGCCCATTACCATTATTCAAGTTGAAGTTTCGTTATATTTTTACTGCTATGGAGTTAGCCTCAGGTTTTTCTTTCGCCATTCCCATGAAATCTTATACTGCTGATGTTACTGCCCAAGCACTTTTGTCTGTTATTTCTTTCACTGGTACACCTCTTGTTATTTTGTCAGACCAAGGTACTAATTTTTTGTCTAAAGTCCTTACACACCTCTATAAGAAGTTGGGTATTTCAAGAGTTCGTACTTCACCCTATCACCCACAAAGCAATGGCCGTCTTGAACGATTCCATAGTACTTTGAAAACAATGCTTACTAAGTTGATTGATAACAAACACGATTGGCCTGACTTTCTCGATTTAGTCCTTCTCTTCATTCGGAATTTACCTCATTCTAGACACACGGTCATACACCACATGAGTTGCTTTTCCTTAAAAACCCACACCCTATATTCTTTCCACTTGAAGAATTGTTGGCTCAATGATTCAGATTCCAGTATAAATTTTCCTCAGTTTATTCACAATTTGGATTCACAAGCTGCATGCAATGCCACTTTAGTCAGAGAATCCCTTAATTCAAAGGTAGCCAAAGATAGACTTTCCAAAGAACAATTGATAAATTGAAAGTTGGAAATTTAGTTTTCAAACGTGTCCCTGGTCTTAACAAGTGTCTTGAGTCTTCCTGGGAAGGGCCCTATAAGATTTTGAAATTGATTCACCCTGTCAACTGTCAGATCAGAGATGTTGAGAAGAAGTCCAAGCCTACTGTAGTACATGTTTCACAACTTAAGTTAATCAGTGATGCTTCCGTTTTTGGAGTTGTTAATGTTGTAGATGACCCCCTTGAAATTCCAGATATTCAGCCTAGTCTTGAGAAAGCTGTTTCACTCACACTTGAACAGTCCGAGTTGTTACAATCCACTCTTGATTCATTTCCTTCTGTATTCTCAGACAAACCAGGTCTTACTTCTGTGGCCTCGCATTCTATTCGGCACACCTGTTTGGACACCTCCATACACTGTTCCCATTGTCTATCAGGAATCCTTCCGTGCAGAAATTCAGAATCTTTTAGAGTTAGGTATTATCGAACCTTCTTCCTCTTCTTAGTCAAGCTCACCTTTACCCGTGAAAAAGAAGTGGAGGAATCCGTGTAGTTGTTGATTTCCGTAAGCTTAATGCTGTCACTGAGCCGGAGCCTTTTATGATGCCTTCTGTTGATTATGTTATTGCCCAGTTGGGCGGTGCTAGGTTCTTGTCCAAGTTAGACCTTTTGAAAGGTTTTCACCAGGTGCCCCTGACTGAGGACTCCAAGCCACTCACGGCGTTCTCTTGCATTCTTGGTAAATTCCACTATAAGGTCATGCCGTTCGGGTTAAAGAACGCCCCAGCGACGTTTCAACTATTAATGCAGACAGTTCTTAGAGGATTGGAAGTATTCAGTTTAGCTTATATCGATGATATTGTCATATTCTCTCAGTCCTTTTCAGATCATATCTCTTACATAATACAAGTTCTTTCTCGCTTGGCTCAAGCCAATCTCACTGTCAAAAAGTCAAAACGTTCATGGTGTTTTGTCTCGTTCGACTTTCTCGGTTTTTGTGTCGGTGCTGGGAAGTTGTCTATCCCTGCAGCTTGAGTTGGCTAATTCAAAGATTTTGTACGTCCAGTCAATAAATCTCAGCTTAGATCATTCTCAGGGCTTTGCAATTTTTATTCTCGTTTCATTCCTCATTTCGCTTCTGTTGTTACACCTTTGTATTTACTTTTGAGACGTACAAGCCCTGACATTATACCCTGGAATGACGACCTGAACAAATGTTTTGTAGATGTTATTTCTTCAGTTGAGTCTCATTCTTCATTAGTCATTCCTATTGTTACCGATGTGCGGTGTGTGTTTACTGACGCCTCTTCCAGAGGTATTGGTGGTGTTCTGTGTGTCTACAGATCAAAGAAATGGGTTCCCTGTGTGTTTTATTCGAGGAAACTGTTGGACCGGAAAACTTAGTTCTCTGCCACAGAGCTGGAAGCTCTTGCTCTTCTTGAAACAGTAGAGTTCTTCAAGATATATCTGTCGGGTTTCCACTTTTGTGCCTATACAGATCACCAAGCTCTGGTTGGTGTCCTGGATGGTGTTCCGTCATCAGCCAAGCTCACACGATGGAAGTTAAGACTCACCGAGTTTGACGTCGAACTTGTCTACGTCAAAGGTCACGATAATCAAGTCGCAGACGCTCTCTCCCGACAAGGATGGCCGAATCAGCCAGAGCAAGCTCCCCCTGATGCTATTTGAACTATTTTATTGAACTTTTTTTTTTTTTTCGATGTACTTTCACTTTCCGAAGGAGGGGGAGGTGTGGTAGAACGGCCCTGCCATCTCCCACACAGACAAACATCATATGAACACCCACTTTCATTAATACTTATCAGCACATTATCCACACTTACTTGTTTGTGCATATTTAGCTATTTGTTTGAAACAATACTTAGTCAAGCTGCGCCCTCATGCATCACGTGATTTTGTATCATTTCATGCTTTGGGCATGCGTTGGAGGGTTTTCTATATAATGGCCTTCCCACGTGAGCCCCACTCAGTTGTACTTTTGCCTTAATCTATTCTTATTACAAGATTGGAACCCTTGTCAATCGGGAGGGGGCCTTTAACGGCCTGGTTGTACTTCTCAGGTGGCAGCGCACCCTTGGCCTTACTCGAGCTACTTGAGCCTTCGTCCCGATCCCACCACAATAATGTTCAAAATTTTAGCGCCCCCCCCCCCCCCCCCCCCCCCTATAATAAAAGTAAGACTACAGATGTAGCTAATTGCACATATGCATGTGTGTGAGGTGAGGTTTAAAAATGTTAAGTAGAATCCTTCATGGCAAGACAGATGGTTCTCAGTTCGTCATGACAGAACAACTCTTGAGAAGATGTGCAGCCAAACTTATCAGGGCTAGATTAGTGCCACGATTCTCCATTATCTAGGCTAGTTCCAGTACTCTATAGTAGTTTAACTTTGAGGAATTTGCCGACTGACTCAGACATTGCAAAATGTACATAACGAGCTATGCATGGGCAACAGCATTAGATACAGGTGAATCTATAATTGACAAACTTTTTTTTATAAAAATCTGCTCATTGTTGCATGGTACGTAACTATACTAACATTTTACTTGAGTGCAGTTGAAACTATAGCGTTTCTATCATTCTAGGTGAAACATAAAACCATCCATACATTAATGATAATGATATAAGGTGTTCAGTATGTATAAATGAGCAAACTTTGGGAAAGGTTCCCTCACCCTTAAAAAAAAGTAATGAAAAATGCAGTTGTAGTGTGATCTGACATAGAACAATATTAGGGTCACAACATTGTTACCCTCCACTTTACACTTTGTCTTCTTGCCAAAGTTCTTTTTAGGATCACTAAAGTCAGATGTTCCACTACATGAAGAAAAGAGGATAGCAGGAGGGTACCCTCCCCCCCCCCCCTCAATAATTTGGTGAGGGGAGTACAGCACTTCCAACATAGCCTTTTTTCAACTATTCATCGAAATCACCTAACAACAGAAGACATCATTTTGGAGTATTTTCAGCAACTAATGCACAATGCACTAAACGTCTGTCAATCACATGGTATTACACTTACATTACAACTTTTATTATGCATGCACATTAAAGTTGCACTTTACGGCTAGTCACATTAGCTATAATGGCTTTTGAATAAAATCAAGATGCAACTCATTGACTTATCAGCAAGTTGTTCTTAAAAAGATAACAGTGGCACTGAAAACCTCAAATTTCAAAATGTTTCTGAGAACAACCTTATCTAGCAAATTCCTACTTTAGTGAATGAGCATCTTCTATACTCTCATAAGTAGTAAATTCAAATTTGCTGCTCTGCAATTAATACTTACAGAAGACATTTTATATTGCAATTGAAAGACGTAGGCAATGCTGTGTTGATGGGGTTTTTTTCTACTTTTATCTTTTCTTATGAATGCAATGTCTATTTTGAGTTTGAAGGACAGATTCTGCTGAAGATTTACTAAGTACAACTGAAAGTTACGGCAGATACTTGCCCTCCAGCAAGAATTATTCTGAGGATGCCCCTCACTTGACCAGACCCTTTCACTCGCTTTGCGTTTGGTAAAGGGTATGGCCCTGTGAGACTACTAATTTAGCTGGCTAAAATTCAAAAGAAAAAACAGAGTTTGGGTAAAGGGTCATTCTGACTTGCAAGACCTCTTGACATTCTAAATTGTTTACAACATTAAAACCCACAATATAAGTATTTATAGTTCAGAGCCCCTACAACTAACTCCTGTGTTTAATTATATAATTAACAATATGGGGATGACCATACATTGGATATTTCCCTTACATATTAAACAACAATATGGGGATGACCCTTATATTAGAGCTACTAATAATTCACCCCCTCCCTCCCACATGCCTAATCGTATGTAGCTATACGGGTCCGAGAATGCCATCACAAAAGTATATGCAGTTAGGGATCCCTTTTCTGACATGAAACATTTCATTAATATCTACTCCAGCTGTACTTTTGGAGGCCTTTACGAAATTCTAGTGCAAAGAGTAATTGAAGTGACTAGACATTAGTCACAGAAACAATGCCCATTTGACTGAAAGTTATAGTAATTCTATTTTCTGATGTCAAATTGAAGTTGGGATCTTTTACACACAGCTGTTGTCAATAAATATAATTGGATATGAATAAAGTAACCAAAAAATTAATTTAAATGAATTGATGATTATTTCATGACACCTACTCTATGAGGAAAAAATTGAAACTTGTTTGCGGGAATTCTTGAGGATTTGCTTTGAGTACTGAAACTGCTGTTTTGGCCAGAGACTAACTTGTCTAGGTCAGCCACAATGTTACCTACATGGGCGTGCACTTTGCCCCAACCTCCTGCAATAATCGACTTCTTATACCTGCGACCTGCCAAACGGGCAAGAGTGCGAAATGTTGGGTTGCTGATCTCGTAATGAGGTTCCATTTCATAAACCACAGCATTGTCTCTCAGCCACCACAAGTGGACCAGCCCACTCCCGTGCACGCCAAGAAAAACATCTGCATTATGAACCAAGTTGACTTGCTCACAGAAACTAAGATCCTCCAGATAAACTTGGTGGACTGTAAAGTTATTAAAATGCTTCTTTAACGCTGCTATTAGACTGCCTTCATTGTCCATAACTCTTTCAAAGTTACCCGCTTTGTCGTTCTTATTCCTGAGATACTGCTTGCGAGATACGAAAACAATGGAAGAGTTGGTATCCTTTTTTGTTCTGCTGTTGCTTTGCGAGCATGCCATCAAAACTCTATCACGGAAGGTTAGTATCTGACTATCTGAGAGCCCTTTTCCATCACAGCCCCCACACTTATTCCTCACACTACTGGGCATTTTACATTGATACAGCACACTGGAGTAGGATTTGGGAACCAGAAGGACTTTACGAAAACAAACACTTTCACTTTCATTCATGTGGTCTAACACATCAAACTTTACCTCAGGGAACAAGTGTTGATCGAGGTCTTCAAAATGGTAGTTGTCATTGCCCGATATTTTAATAACTTTAGGTCTATCGGACCACATATATCTAAAATCTTCTAACATCTTATGCAAATTGAAATAGTCCAGAATGCGAAAAAATACGTGAAATCTGTGGGCAGTAAAAAACAAAACGTCTTCTTCAATCCACCTGTCACAAACTGTTGACGGCTTCCTCTCCTCTTGCTTCATCTTATCAATTATCTGCCATACATAGTCCCCACTCTCTACTTGTTTCCTTACATGAACTACAGTCATGTTGTGGCACTCGGAGTCGCTGTCTGATAGCAGAGCTACAGAGGGCTCTGATGGCTTGAACTTGGTGTGATCGGCATCGTACATCGCCTTGGCCAAGTGCTTCACTGACACAGCCAAATTCTCTATAATGCAAGTCCCCATGTGATTGGAGAAAGGACTTCCAAAGCACTGCACTGCTGCGTTCCGAGCATTGTCGCACACTGGGACCGGCTTTTGAAAAGTTCTAACGAGAAACTGATGGCAGAAAGTTCCACTTGCCCAGTCCTTGCTGCTCCCCAAAGAGAAGCTGCTCTTTAGCTTGCTGTTTATTAGGTAAGGAAGAAACGGGCGACTTCGCAGATGAAGTTTGCCAGGAGATGACGGTCGTCTCGGAAAAGCAAGAATTCCTTGTCCAGGACCTTCCACGGCCATCGATTCTCCGCTCAAATGCTCGGTGCCATCACCGCGGAGCAAAAGAATTTGATCTTTTTTTGAAGCTTTCCAATGCCCACGAAGTACTACAAATATGCAGAAAAATACCTGAACAAGAAAGATACATAGCAACACGGATCGGAAAATTGTCTTTCTCGATAGCGACATTTCACTTAACTGGCACGAATCGTTAATGACATTGAAGCAGGAACGCTAGCGATACTTTACCCAAATATTGTAATGGTTAAAGATGACAATCAGATGAATGAACTGAATGAGCGAGTGACATAAAAGTACATAAATAGTCCTAGTATCTGTACTTCGTGGAGTAGTCTTTAGGTGAAACTACCAATCCCCTGCCTTTTCTTGCTCCTCTGTACACTGTTTCAACAATGTCCACCATTTCACCGGGGTCATCCAAGGACCAGTTGATCTTGTTGTTGTTGCCCGTGCCCAAATCAATCATGATGTGCTTGTTACGGTAGAAGAACATGACCGTACAGGGGTCATACAATTCATACATCTTGTTGAAGTCGGACACTTTAGTGATGTCCACCAAATAAACAACAGCAAAATTCTTGCACTGAAAACAACAACAAACAACAACAACAATGTAATCCATGGCACAACTTTAAAAAAATATCATTCCCTGCTCTATTTACTTTTTTATTTATCTGTTTATTTGTTTGTCTATTTATTTATTTATCCATTCATTTAATTATTTATGTATTCATTCCTTTTTTACCTTTATTACAAATTTGAAAGGAATTGACATTTATCAATTATCCAATAAAATCAGTTAAATTTCCAAGTTCTAAAGCTGTTTATACCATCCTACCAAGTTCTAATATTTTCTTCATTCTGACTATTTAGAAGCCTGTCTCACTCCATTGAGTAATGGTAAGCCCACACAAATGGAAGTTCAGTGTGACTACCTTCAGTGTAACTACCAGTTATGAACTAAAAAATAGGCTAACTAACAAAAATGAACTTAACCTTGTCAAAGTATTGACTAGGTAAGGTGTCACATAGGATATTTTGCTCAATGTGGGAGACACTGCATATACGTAGCCACACCTATTTGTTTACTTTGATGCATGCCTATATGAGAATGTATACTTGACAGTGCTAGCGTTCAGTCACACATGCATAATCTTACTACTCTAGAATTCAACTTTAGTGTACCTTTTAAAAATCAAGGGATTGACGGGCTGGGGGTGGGTGAGAACCCTACTAAGATATGATGATTGACTGGCCTGGTTGTTCTGCCATCTTTCATCATCCTATCTATGTATTCTAATAACACTCTGCTTGCCCTCTCATATATAAGTTTATAGCATTTCCTTTCCAGGATATCAAACGCATTGCCTCATTAAAAACAACAGTATATCCATCTCCTCCCATTACAGGTGTGGTAGTGTAGTATTGCTTTTCACATGAATGAGGTACCTTCCAGTTTCCTTCTGTTACGCTGCTTGACTTATGACAACGATACTATTACTTATCTCACACACAGCACTCCCAAAGAAAGTAAAGTTATGATGACAAATTTTCAAAAACTACTTTATCAAATTTTCCCAAAACCAGTCATCTCCCTTTGAATGAAGACCAAAGATGCAAAAACCTCAGCACTACTATATATACACTATCTAGCTATTACCAATCATATCCCAGACCAATCAGGTATCAACATGGTCATGATGTGAAACTCCAATTAAAGCACCCAGTAAACTATTCAGCAAAAGCAAAGCTACCACGGACAGCAAGAAATTATTTGCTCATGTACGTGTAATTATGACATGACGATGAAAGAGTAGCCCACAAATGCTAGTACTTATGCGGAGCTGATAGCTTTCCGCTTTCTCAAAAAAAAAATAGCATGAAATTAAAAAAGTAGTACAATAAAAGGTATTGAATAGTCCTTCTGAGTTAGTTCCAGGGTTGGGGTCAAATACATGAGTATTTGTATTTATGCTGTATTTAAATACATTTTTGGAGTATTTGTATTTGTATTTGTATTTTCAGATTTAAAGAGTGAAGTATTTGTATTTGTATTTAAAATACTTTTAAAAAAATCATAAGGTTAAAAAAAGCAACTGCTTAATTAAACAGTGCAGTGCTGTTTATTCTAATTGTGAGCTTTTGCTTGCATCGGCATTAGATCCTAGATTCAAGCTTAAATGGTGTTTATCAAATGAATGTTTACGAATAAAGGGCCTGCTTGTGTCTAAGCTTCACTATGAATCCCAACCCAGCACAAGTGCTTCCTTAATGTCTCATACCCAAGTAATAGAGAAAGCCAATGAGCCTGCTGAACAGTCATCATGCCCACAACCACCACCACATAAGAAAATGAAAACTTTTTTTGATGATTTGCTTATAGCAGACAAGGTTAGTAGCTCCTCTACAGTTGATGCAAATGTTGATGAATACCTTCAAGCTCCATTGCTACCGCAGGAAGAAAATCCCCTTGAATTTTGGAAAGTCAACGAAATGAAATATCCCACATTAGCTAAACTAGTTCCAGTGCATTTATGCATTCCCGCATCTTCGGCTCCAGTTGAAAGATTGTTTAGCATAGCGGGAAAAGTGTTTCGACCTGACAGATGCCGTTTAAAGGACAAAACATTTGAAGAACTGATGTTTATCAGGTGTAATCAATTTTTGTGACTTTTTAACTTATCAGATGTAGTGATGTTAAAATACAAACGTTCATTTTTAATAGCTCTAATTTCACAATAAATATCAAAAAATATAATAATAATCCACATAACACTTTCGCTAATGGTGATGCAATTAAAAAGTATTTGTATTTGTAATTGAAATACTATATCTAAGAAAGTATTTGTATTTGTATTTTGTATTTGAATTCTTTCAAGTATTTGTATTTGTATTTAAATACTATTCAGAGTATTTGACCCCAACCCTGGTTAGTTCATACCTAAATCAACTGATGACCAAAACAAAGCATGACAGAGACACACAGACAGGACAACTACTATATCCCTCTCGTGCATGCACACTGAGGCTTGATACACCATTCTATTCACAGGCCAATACCCTTTTCAATTCAGCTTGTACGTGTTCAATAGAACGCTAAACAAAGCATACCCATTATATAAAAACCAAATAGCTTCTCCCTAGCTGTATGGAATGTTAGACACTATGGATGATTCAATCTCTCAATTAGGTAAAAACATGGTCCCAATAATGCTTATTATTACACTCTGAACATTCACACTCACTCCTGCTATGTAAGCCTATCTGTAGTAGTAGCATAGATATTATCATGCCATGCAGCTATGGGGAATAGGTGATACTTGGAAGGCTTAGCTGCCTGGAAGAGGGACAAGGCTTCAGCCATCACTGAACATACTTGGCAGAACCACGCCCCCTATCAAACTGAACAAGGTTAGATAATATATAAAGCCACAGGTGTTTCATAATTGGGGGGGGGGGGGCGACTTTAAAACTTGCCCTGCAGGATGAATTAAATAATAAGTATGCACCACCACTGTTACTGTTTGTACCTTTGTTTATAAAATTACCCTGAGACTCCTAGTTTGGCTAGCTACCTACCTCTATGCAGGTGAAAGGGTCTGGTGTCCATCGTGTACCAATCTCTTTATATTGGAATTCATTAAAGGTTTGAGGTAATGATCAAGAATGTTATTAAAACTGCCTCTAAATGTGCGCGTAAGTCATTCTTCATAAGGCTTCAACTAGTCTGGCTAGCCAGACTGTTTACCTGCAGCCTAAATTTTTTGAAGGTCTTGAATTCTCCCAGGCACAAGAACTATAGGATACAATACCAGATCGAACGAAAGAGCTAGGACTAAAGCTCAAAATTCACAAGCTAAAGTTGTGTAATACCCACTAAAATGTTAAACCACACCCTCTCCATACGCTATACATGAAAGTATGCTCCTCCAGATTCTGGAGGAGGAACGTGATTGGTTCATGACAGGCACCAGATCCGTAAAGGGTCTGGTTAGCCAGACTAGGAGCGTCCAACCTTATTGACCCCTGGGAGGAATTTAGCAATAAATTAAAATGTTGGTTAAAACACTTGACACTCCCTATTCTCGGAAATACAATTAATACAAAAGCCGGACAAACGTTCAACGTGATGTACTGTACTTACTGGTTCGGCAATCTTGTACAGAATTTCGTCCATTTGCATACACGTAGGATCCCAATCGTGCCCAAACCGAACAACTATGACTCTCTCTTCCTCCGACAGAATAGCCTGGTCCACCTGCCAGCCATTGTGAAGATGGGGTAGCATATAAGACATGGTGAAATTATAGTGGAAGTAGTTAGTCGAGTAATATTAATAAGTAGACAACAACCGCACTCTTCAGTTCACCCTTCAATTCAATATTTACTAGTGCGCTTGTAATAGAGTAAAACGTCACTCTGTCGTATATTTTATATTCGCGAATGGCTAAAAAAAATAATACCCTCCAGTGTGCAGTGCATGGTGTAGGGCACTCAATAAGAATGCAAAATCTTTGTACTAATCACTAATTCACACCTTCAACAATTATCCGCTCTTCATGAAACTTTCTTTTCCTAGAGCTATTGTTATGCTGTTACTATTTTATTTGATTTTAATTTGTTTGCCAAGGAAAAAGGGTAGGATATTAGCACTTTAGAAGCTTATTTAAGAAGACTTCTTAATTAATCAGAGAGTCCATCAAGCCTACTTTCCTTTCTCATACATTTGAAGTAGCAGCTTACAGAAGAGTCAAATTTTGAGATAGCTAAGTGAAATGAACTCAATGGAGCTGCCAAAGTGGTACCCGAGAGTTTTACCTTAAACCATCCACTGAAGAGTTGTTGGTTGGATACAGCGCTCATCCTGTGCGCCAAGTAGTCCTGACCTGGAGACAGGAAGACCCAGTAATGTTCTGTGTGCTGCTAATTGAATGACCATCATGACATGCCAGTGATGTTTGTGCCATGCTTTAACTGCTTTAAAGGGGTGGGATTAAGGTGGATCTGAAGTCTGAGTTAAATAATTATGGAAATGTCCTCGCATAAACTGTAATGCACTCAATGAAACTGGAGCATTGTTGAACGGGAGGGTGGGGTGAAGGTGGAACACAGGCAAATAAGTTTTTCCAATTAATCAAGGCGACATTTTCACACAAGAGTTGGCCAGGTGCTATTTGCATGCTGAAATTTGGAACAAATTTCTGCAGTTCGGAACCCACCGATTCACAAACAGCGAAGTATCTAACCGGACAATGACCATTTCCAGTAAGTTATGCAGGAAGCTACTTCGCAATGAGTCAGAGACAAACCTCTGTTTTAAAGCAACTATTTAGTGAATGCCAAGAATAGGCTGGGCTTAAAGGACAAAGCACTTAAGTGTCTCAGACACGGGAAGTGTCTAGGATGGCTAAGTCTTGCCGCCTCACCGTTACCACATAACATGTTCCTACATGAATATTATAGACAACAGGTCAAACTATTTGAAGTACTACCTGCTGTGATTCAACTGATAGTTACCATGCCAACCATAATTGAGTTGTCTAAATATTATTTTTGAAGGTCTTCTTCCTAATTAAAATAATACTGTTTGTATTTCAATAATTCTTTGTGCAATGAACACAACAAGGTATTATATCTTTGTATTTCACTTGGCTACATGTCTGTGCGATAGTAGTGTCTTTGAGGTACCCTAAAATATTAGTTTAATCTGTCAGGATCATGCCCTGCAACAGCAATAATTTATACACTGTTCTCCAGCTTTATGTCATAGAATAAGACAGCCAGTCTTAAGTGTATAAGATGTGACTTTCTTGCTTATATTGTAGCTACTGCTACTAGGTTACCCCAAGTGTGATCCCTTCAAGATAGAAGTTAAGTTTAAACCATAATATTTCGGCTTGTTGTGCCTTCTAGTGGTGCATGAATAAAACTCAGAAGAGATGATTGATATATACCCAGAACTTGTTTGAGTGTGTGATGATTAATATTAATTGGTGTTGACCTGTAAACAGAACTTGTTTGCGTATGTGTGATGAATTGGTGTTGATTGACCTGTGTATAGCTCAGTCTGACAACCAAGTCAATGACAATGCTCACCCCTATATGTCAGAGAAAGATAAAGAAAAAGAATTAGAAAGAGGAATAAGATGGGGGGGGGGGGGGGGGGGGGGGGTGGAGTTAGAGAAGGCTAAATGAACAGGATACACACATGATGGCTAAATCTAAATGAACAGGATACACACATGATGGCAGGTTTTCCGAGCGCCTGACGAGGACGAGGAAGGCGCTCGGAAAACCTGCCATCATGTGTGTATCCTGTTCATTTAGCCTATCTAAATCCTCCCCCCCCCTCCCCCCCCCAATCTTATCTTTAATTCTCTTCTTTCTAATTCTTTTTCTTTATCTTTCTCTGATATATAGGGGTGAGCATTGTTATTCCAGCAGAGCTGACTTGGTTATCAGACTGAGCTATACACAGGTCAATCAACACCAATTCATCACACATACGCAAACAAGTTCTGTTCAAGGGTCAACACCAATTAATATTAATCATCACACGCACAAACAAGTTCTGGGTATATATCAATCACCTCTTTTGAGTTTTATTCATTCATCACTAGAAGGCCCAACAAGGCAAAATTGGCAAGCACTTGTTTTAAGTACATCAAGACTACGCTCCATACATGGCCCTCCCGTGCTGCATCCTGTAAGCCTGCGTATTTAAGGTAGCAGAATCCTTAAAAGAACTGATGACTTTCCTATAAACAGCTGCTGTCTGACTAAGACTCGAGTATTAGTCGATTTATCTCTAGCTCATTTGGAGCAACTTTTGTGGAGTATTTTTGAAATATTAGCAATGAAGCAGTTATTGTGGCATCTTTTTACTACAACATGCCTCCTGGTGATGCTCATAGTAGCTCCAATTAGAAGTCTTCGTAGCCCATCAATAGCACACCAGAATCATTTATTGAAAGGCACGAAAACATTTGAGCAGCAACACTCCAAAACCAGACTGAAACGGTCAATCTCCCAAGCAGATATTAAATGTGACCAAGAAAGCTTGCTGGCTATTCTGGAAAAATGTGAAAATGCTGCAAAAGTATCAGTTGGATCTACCAATTCTAATCGGAGGAGGAGGAAGCGAAGGCGTAGCAGCGACAGTCAGTCATTCTGTGGGTCCAGCTGCAGCCACTTGGTCTTCGCTTACACCAATGTCTGTGGCCTGCAAGAATTCATCGTAAATGTCAGCGGTGCCTGCAAGCTGAGTGGGAGTGACTTTCGGGTGAACTGCATCCACGCTGCAGTTGTGGTTAAGCCTGGTATTGTTTCGTGCATGAACACTCACCAAGAGTCTGTGTCACACAATGTCAGCCATTTAGTAGATGCCTCCAGAGTGTACCGGCAAAGCCAATGCTGCTCCCTTCGGACATCGTACAATTCCAGCTTGCCCGGTCATGAACTCAAATTGGATCCACAACTTGGAGACTTCCGAGTGGATCCTCCATTGATTCCTCCTTGGAAAGAGATGACCTTGAGTGAATACCCGCCTGTATTGGATATTACAAGAACTGCCCTTTGTGAGAAGGAAATGGAAAAATCAAACAAAACAGAAGCACCGGATGGAAAACATGAAGACATGACTGGGATGCCTTTGAACTCCTCCAGCAAGAACAATGCTGTCAAATCCAATGCCGCAACACTTTTAACTATGCTTCTATACTCTTTGAGTATTGTTCTCCTGCTGTTCGGTCTGTGATTGAACACAGATATTCACTTTCATCCTTGAGCACTTAACTCTTTGGCAAATTTACTCTGCAAAATATTATAATAAATTATTACAAAAACAAAATTTTAAATGTTAGAACTCTAAGTGTCCATATGGTTATCCCTAGTCTAGAATTAGCTATAGGTTTAAAAAAATTCCCTATTTTCATTCATTTCAAAATTTACACCGCACCCTGACATCCTGGACACGAATAAACTAATCACTGTACAATACATTAGACAATTACCTGTTCAAGTTCGTATTGCCAGCCAAGGGTGATATTTGTTACTAAGGGGTGTGACTATAGCAAGCATGTGCCCCATTTGGCAAGGACTAGAGCTTCAGTGGGCACTACTATTTGTACTGATGCTGCCAGCTAGCTTGACAATGCATGCAGACTGGCCCATAGGATTGTGTCTTTCCTTAACTTACCTCAAACCAATACAACATGCAAAAAATAAATACCCAAGCAAATATGCCCAAGCTCAAAGCTGTTACAAATTCGAAAATTTTTACAATTATTATTTAAATCGTATAGTATTATATATTATATCCATTATTTCACAATAAATGGAGGCAGAAAGAGGCTGCAGATTGTAAATAGAGTGGAGACCATAAAGAATTCAATTTATATCATAATGTAGCATGAAATAAAGCTATCTGCTTGTTTATGGTATCTATGCAATAGCCTGATCTAGTCTAGAAGCAATGCGGGGAATGAAAGGACATATTAAGTCACATATCAACTTCTCAACTACTTGCTAACCTCAACGACTTTATGCATTGTGGATCCTTTTATTGTTTAGTCTCAAAAAATTAGCTTTGATATGGCCATGGGCTTAAGAGATGAAAGAAGTCAAACAAATGTCTGAAACCTGCAACCGTTTCACTCATGGAGTATCTACCAACAAGGAAGGAGTGGCGGGCATCACTTAGTCCATCCCAAATAGAGATTGAAACCCCACAACTTTCATCACGGCAGTTGTAAGGGAAGATTGTAAACAAGTTTCAATGGCATATTTGACAATGTCTGACTAGCTGACACCACCAGCTACAGCGCTACACAAGTGCAGTGGAATCTGATATCATCTATGAAACTTAGTATTCGGTGTCAAATATAAATACTTAAAACTCCCATAGAAGCCATGACTGCAAAGAAGACAGCCCTTTAGTGAAGGCAGACTGACATGCTATATCCTTCTACAGTGAGAGCACTTGTGCAATTGGAAATTATGGAGTTGTTTTTCTCAGTTTCCAGTAATTTCATCGTCATAACAACTGCCATGGCAACATAGTCATTTTAAAGCAGCCATTGATGGCAATTATTTAATTAGGATTGTAGCTAATTGGCACATATACTGACATTTCAAAAGATCAGGTAGAGTTTCCCCTAGGAATTATAGAGTGTGTACAGTATTTAATAATAACAATAATAAGAAGAACATATATTCCTGTGTGACTAGGTGTACTCCTATTTTTTGTTTTCAATCTAAATCACTATATGACTATGCAGTACAGACAATGGCCACTGTAGAGTGGTTGAAACGTCTATTTGTATATGTCAACCATTAGGACTAGTTGCTTGGATTGAAAAAAAAAAAATAATAATAATAATAGTAATACATGTAACAATAATTTAAACTGCTATTATCAATCAAAGTGACTTAAACCAAAAGTTAATCTCAGCATTTGGTGAAAAAATTATACAAGCTAAATTTTTGTTATTATTGCTATAGTTTCTCTTCTGAGAAACAATAGACATAACTGCAGACGGCTTGTTCACCTAAACACAATTTAATAACAAAATGATGTTCTGTTTCTAACCAATTGAGTAATTTTTCAGTATAGAAAAGTGCACTACATAGCATGAGCCATTTAGCGAGTACTTGAATAAATAGCACTTGAATAAATAGACTTCAGAACATATTAATTTAGCATCTGAGATGACAAGTTCTCACTCACTCACTCACTCACTCACTCGTGAGGCAGTAGTTGTCAAGTTTTCTTTGATGCCATGACTTGAATAGCAATTTGGCCTTGGACAAACTTTTTTCACTTAAATATAATTACCCTGGAGCCAACATATATCCCCAAGAGCCAAAAGTATTGCAAAGTAGCATACAGCCAAACTTGAATGTGACTGAATGGGTGTGACCAGTGGCCCTGGAGTGCCAGGTAGTGTAAATGCTGGGATACTGTGGTTTGTATGAAAGCTAGCTCCACAATACTACAGATTATTCTTCACATGTCCTTCAGTTGAAAGTTATGTGAGAAATTCTGTAGCTAAAGTGGGGTGAGGTCACTCTATGAATACCATTGGATGTAGAAAAAATTATGCTATGTTTAACTTCATTCCACTCTTGTGCTATTTAGTTGGGTGGTGTTAAAAAATACCACTGTTGTAGGGGAGGAGTAGTCCTGGACAAATAAAAAAGGAAGTGAGCGTTCTTTTTCTGAACATCGTCATCATGGCAACAATTTATATGAAGTACTTCTCAATAACCCTCACGCAAAAATTATGCCATATTCATTACAAAACAGATTATTATCTGTGTGTGTAATATTTTGCATAAGACTACATAATTGCACAATAAGCCACCTAATCATCCTTATCTTACACATCACAATGATCATGTGACACCAAAACAGAGTTCATGCAGCACTAAGAATGTAGCAAAGTTATTTATATTTAATGAGATTGTGAGATTAAAGCTCCTCTATCATTTCTTTAAGCTATTATTTCAATTTTAAGTGATCAATTCACCACACAGTCACAGAATCAAGTCACTAAAAAGAGATTAGTTTCTCCTTATCAATCTAAACATAGCTAAAAAGTTACTGAAAACACATTTGACATAATAAATATCAAAAGCATAATACTTTTTTTTAACATTAAAGTAGAACCTCTCTATCAGGACACCTTGGTTTTGGGGGTGCCCATAACTTAGAATTACCTGTATCTCAGAATAATAGATGAAAAAACATTACATGCATTTTTAAAAGGCATCATAAAAACGTACATTACATGTATAGAATCACAAGATTCTCTAATATAATTTATGCTGTAAAGACTGAGTTCCAGCAATTCTTAATTAAGTAGCTGTTCAGTTTTACGTATTTTACCCTACAGTAGGTAACTTAACAGCTACCTGGTAGAGGGAGGTGCCCTATCTTAGAGTTTTGATAAGGGACATTCTACAGTATCACTATTGTTTTCTATATTGTAGAACTTGAAAGTAAACCTCTGATTTGGCATATGTCTATCAATCACAAAACTTTTGGGAGAGAGGCATATCAATAGGTTTTTAATGAAAGGACATAACAGACAGTTATAATAGTCTGGTGGTTTTCAAAGTTGAAAATGAAAGTATTAGGATTCTGATACAAACACATGATTGTAGGTATCCCAGCTGAATTTAAATGTTGTGGTACAAATGTTAATGCTATTATTGTCAGAAAGAGTGCTGAACAAACTGCGATGGAAGCTCTATTGAAAATTGAGATAACTTTTCTGCTTCTTTTTTGTAGAAGCATTCTTCAAGTTTCAAGCGACATATATTTTTGTGTTAGAAATAGTGGGAATAATTGTAGTGTGTTCACTTCACCATCTCGTACTATTCAAATTTCAGAGCTTGAGGGTGCTATCAAAAAATCAAATAATAAGACGAATATCACAGTCTATTTATCTTCAGGAGAACATGAGCTAAATAAAACATTAACTATATCTTCGAGTATCATTCATAACTGTGATTTTATAGGATCGAGTAATAACACTCAGCGATCAGTCATAAAGTGTGATAAATTCGCTGGTTTCATGTTCAGATCAATGCCTAAATATTATGGTAGAGAAAAACATTTTTTAAATGTCACCATAAAAAATGTAATATTGGACAATTGCATGATTGATGAAGAGAATGCAGCTGCTTTATTCTTTCAGTACTATATCAATTATGTCTTGGACAATGTCATGGTTATTAACTCCCCTAAACTCGGACTGCTCTCCACCAATTGCCACAAGCAGAAAATTGTAGGATGCCATTTTTATAATAATGCTCACGGTCATCTGAATCTTGAATTTAATGTAAAAAAATTGTCAAATGAATCAAGGTCCATTATTATTATTAGTGACACTAACTTTCAAAACACCACAAGTACATCCATTTTAATTTCTTCTAACAAAATCAACCTTGGAATCCATTTATCTGCATGCAATTTCAGCAGTGGATTGGAACACTTGAAGTTTGAACCAACAAAAAGTGTCAATAGTTCCTGGAAATACAAACTGAGTATACAAAACTGCCATTTTACAGGACGTGAAAGTGGCATATCAGTGGTTTCCCATCAAGTAAGCAATGATGTAATGATTAATGCAAGCAATAATACTTTCATGGGATTTAACAAATATGCGATTAGTTTGTACAATATCAGAGCAGTGGATATAACTAATTCACATATTTCTTACAGCAGACTTGGAATTTCCTATGTGAGTAATTCAACCAGAGAGAATCTTAGTGGTCTCCTGAAATTACAAAGATCAAATCTTTCTTACTGTCATACAGCCTTATATGCTAACTTAACAGTTCAAAGCTATCAATTGCTTCTTCAAGACTGCGTGATTAGCTTCAATCATCCAGAAACTCAATCATCAGCTATAAAGTTACTGAGTACAACAATGAACAATGTTTCTCTAATGGACTCAAGAATTGAAAATAACTACAATTACGAACACAACTTTAATTGCAGCACTCTGGAGGCTGAGGGTCTCAATATATACACACAAAACACTTTCATACGAATGAACAACTGCACTGGGATGACGCTACTTCAATCCAATTTATTGATAAATGAAACTCTTACTTTATCTGAGAACTGGGGAATTCTAGGAGGTGGACTTAGACTCGTACCACTTGGTCCTGACACAAGCATCATCTTTCTGCAGCCAGCTTCAAAACTTGTGCTGCTAAATAATACAGCCTTCAGCTACGGAGGTGGGCTTTATGTAGATAAAGAATGTCACCAAAATTCAGTGTGCTTTTTCAAGGTATCACATTACACAGACAGAAGTATCATTCTGGAGGGGAACAGAGCTACCAACGGAGGTAACGATATATTTGGGAGCTGCCTCCAGCAATGTCTATTGACTGACAATCATGCTGTTAATCTCACAGATCCAAGGAATATTTTCTGGAACATCACGTATAGTGACAACAATGTGCTAAGGTCTGCTTCTTCCATTGTGGAGAAACCCAGCAAGGTTGCATTCTGCACGAATCGTACAAGCACTTTGGTTCCATACACCACGTGCCATGAACTTGATAACATTTCAGTGTACAGAGGAGAGAAGTTTGAACTCACACTGATGATTTCAGACAACTACTGCTTTGCCTCGACTGGAATAATACAAGCTAAAGTAAAAAGGGATATGTATGAAACTGGAGAGACGGCCATCTTGGAAAATCACCAAACATATCAGTTCTCGGACAAATTTTGCAGCAGGCACGAGTACGTATTGAAGGCACCCGCAAGTGTAACCGAAGCCACTTTAGAGTTTTATGTCAATGGAGAACAAACTTTACACCAGTCTCCACCATCTCGCTTGGATGTGGTGTTTTTGGATTGCCCCTTAGGGTTTGTGCTCAATGCCAGCAGGCACATCTGTGACTGCACTGAAGCCTTAGAACACATTGGCATAGAGTGCCATCCAAGTGATTATTCCTTCATTGTCCCAGCCATGACTTGGATGGGTGAAGTCAATGGAAAGCTAGGGGTTCACCAGTTCTGCAGGAGATGTCACACCACTGGGAAGCAAACTATAAGGCTAGAACGAAATGGACAAACGAAACTGCCATCGAGGAAGGGTAACAATTCCAGATCTCTCTGCCAACCGAACAGAAGTGGAAAGCTGTGTGGTAGGTGTGAGGATAAGTTCAGCTTAAAGCTTGGTGGATACAACTGTGGGTCTTGCCAAGCTGCGACCTACAAAGGAATTTTACTGATTTTGCTGTTCATTATCGGAGGGGTTTTCCTCAGTCTCCTTCTTCTAAAGCTTAATTTCACTATCTCAACAGGACTGATAAATGGACTAATTTTCTATTCCAATATAGTCTACTCCAACAGCGACGATTACCTCAAGACAAGCCCTGACTCAAACTCACACCTTAACAATGCCGTCCAATTCTTTTACACTTACCAGGCTTGGCTTAACCTTGACTTTGGCATCAATGTGTGCTTCTTTGAAGGGTACGATCAGTACATTGCTACTTGGATGCAGTTCATGTTTCCTCTGTATCTTTGGCTGTTAATAACTATCACTGTTATTGTTAGCAGGTTTTCCAGCAGACTTTCAAAATTCACAGGAAATGGAACAGTTCCAGCATTGGCTACTCTTTTTTTGCTGTCATACACCAAGCTTCTGACTGCTTCGATTGCAGCAACCTCTTACACCAAGCTGAGTTATTTGAACACTTCCAACGAGGATTATGTCTGGATAGAAGATTCTACAGTATCATACTTGACAGGCAAGCATGTGCCATTGTTCGTGGTGAGTATCATACTTCTTGCTTTCTATTTCTTCCCATTTAGTCTTCTCCTTATTTCTGGTCCGCTACTACAGTCACACTCTCATTATCGCCTGTTGGACTTTGTAAATAAAATAAAGCCATTTCTTGACTCCTTTTATGGCCCACACAACGACGCTTTTAGGTTTTGGCCAGGTCTACTTCTTTTGACTAGAGTTGTGTTGCTCAATATTTTTGCCTTTTACTCTTTAGGTGACAGGAACTTCAAACTTGCCTATGTCACGGTCATGATTGCCCTCTTGCTTCTAGTGCTTTGGCTAATGGGAAAGTCTAAATGTTACTCTTTATACAGAAATCGAGTGCCTAACTACCTCGAGTTGTTCTTTTTATTTAACTTGATAATATATTCTATCGTGACTCTATACTTCAGTCAAAATGAACCCACCGTTATTTACAAACAACAAATTGCCACCTGCATTTTTGTGGGTAGCGCCTTTCTTGTTACCTGCTGCATTCTTGTCTATCATTTTGCAGTATATTTCAAAGAACTGAAGTGTGCTAGGCAACAACTTAAATTTCGAACGCCACAAAACCTTTTTGCATTGAAATCATCTTTCCAACCAACTACAAGTACCAGCCCTAATGATTTGGACAACAATCAAGTCCACAGAAAAGATGATGTGGGAACGTACAATTACATACCTCTACGTGAGCCATTGATTCAAACTTCCACTTAGGAATCCTAAACATTTAGTCATTGATTTTTTAACTTACACAGCTAATCAGTATAGACTTTATTGAGTGTTTCAATATTCATGAATTCTAGTAAGCACTATCACTATGAAATATCATAGAACAAGCTCATTCCTTTATTATGTGTGTTATACATATCCAATTAGTAGTTGTCTCTTAAATTTTTTTCTTTTATATTTCAAACATGGATAACTCATCAATTTTTTTAGATATGTATTGCTGTATGCTAAGTGTCTAGCTACAAGCTGGAGTTAGTCATCCATGTACCATACTAAATAAACCGATTTCTAAGAAGGCAGTGAATAGTCCTGTTTTCTATTTATTCCATTGAGTGAATTAAGTGTTTCCTAAACACATCATGTGTTTGACTGGCAGTGAATAGTCCTGTTTTCTATTTATTCCCTAGCTACTCACACAAAACAGCTGCTTATATCAGCTGCTTTTTAACTAAATATATATTTCTCACAGAGATACTGCTGTAGTTACTACTCTGTAACAAATTATAATTATTCCTTAACACATTATGTCATATGACTAAGCGTGACTTACATTAGGTTCATGTATTCAACATATCTATACATGCAAATGAAGTTTATTAAGAATTCATGGCAATGTCAAGAAAACTAATCAAGCACAGTTAATTTAAATGTGATGTTTACATTAAGACTGAAATTTAAATTTGCTTCAACAATTTACTATTATAGTGTATAAACTTCAATTCCATAGGACATGACAACACAATCTGACCAGTGAACTGAATTTTACAAAACCTAAAAGTATTGTCACATACACTTACTCAGTTATACTAGTGCCATTACTTAAAAGAAACTAGAGCTCTGGTGAGCATGGGACCTGCACAAAATTGTAAACTGCGATGTGGTAGGAATCGTCATACATGTTGCTATTAATAGGCATGACAGTAAGCACAGCTAGACCAATATTGGTAAAAAAGCATCAAATTCACTGACAAAAACCAGTGAGTAAACTAGTCTCACAGAAAAGCAACTGCTTTAAATAACTTTGTAGTATGTAGATTCATAAATCTTCAGTTTTGCCAATTTTATTTGCTCATAACCACACACACACACACACACGGAAAATTAAAATAAACACAATTGCTTTACCCTGCTTGCTTGTGCATGTGGGTAAAACAGAAATGCATACACATATCACCTTCAGCTCTGTAAAAATCTGCACGCCAACTCTGGTTTAAAGAGGGGCGGAAAGAGACCACCTACCATCATTAGATCCTGCCTGGCCAAAACTAAATCTCATGAACTTGAAGTTGAATAATTATACAGCAAATAAAAAAAAAATAAAAAATAAAAAAAAAAATAAAAAAAAAAAGGCCCTCTCTTGACTAGCTACTTTGTTTTTTCCAGTCGGAATAAAAGATTTAATATCTGAATCAATAATTGTAGAAATCACAACAGAAAAGTGTCAGTTTGAAACAGCCTCGTGACTTATGATCTATTCATGCAGTTATGGATGGAGTTCCTCGAGTGATCAGCCAACAGGAATGGAAGCTAATGAAGACGAGACAAATCTTCCACCACCTTCACTACATCCTCCGCCAACAAATCACTCTCCTGACCTTGACCATTGGTCACCTACTCACACATAATATAAATAAATAATAAACAAATAAATAATGATGATACGGATGATGATGACAATGATAATATAATTATTAACAACAACTATAATAATAATATTATTATTATCATTATTATCATTATTATTATCATTATTATTGTTATGTTAATACTAAATACTATATTATTATAATTATAAGTTAACTAAAGTCATTACCTTCCTACAACTAAACAAACTGTATTTTGCTGATGGAACTGCCATCACTGTACCCAACACTTACCTTAAGTCCTTGACAAATTTCTGCCATTTGTGACTCAGGCAGTTCCAGAAACTGCTCCACTAAATCCCCGTCAATGAATCCTTCAGCCATTAGACTCTTATGGTCGTTCCCAAAAGATCGATAACTTACAAGGAATAGTCAAGGAGAATTAGCCGTCACAAGTAGCACAACCACACAATGGAAGGGTTCGAGGGTGGGGTTACACTATGTATATGTCATGCATTACCCACCAAATGTACAGGCCTCAGTTTGTTATTTTAGCTATGAAATACCCAGAAACTTAATTATACAGTGTCAGGAAAAAAGATTGCAGAATGGACTTATTATTGTTATCATTATTATTATTTTTATTATCATTATTATCATTATCATTATTATTATTATTGGTCTAATGGGTTTAACATTAACCTCGTTCTTCTAAAGGGATGGAGAGAGGATGTGTCTTATAATACAACTCGGCTGGTATAACCAGCTGAAGAGGAACCATTAGACTGGTCATGAATGCACGGTGGCACAATGGTTCAGTGTTCAGTGCACAAGACTAATTACAGGGTCTAGTCCACTATCCCTCAACACCCACTCACTCCAACTTCGCATGAAATAAGGATACGCCTCATGCTCAATGTTGCCCACAGATTTGATGACCACTACCATCTTTGTCTGGACCTTCATTAGCATGGTAAATATTTCAGGCTTCAGTTGCACGATCAAACCTAACACACACACACACACACACACACAAGCATACACATAGTAAGTACCAACACACATACACACACACACACACACACACACACACAATGCAAATTCTCTTGCTACTACTGCTAGCAGGTCACTTTGAGCCGTGCAAGCAAAGTTCCTGGAGCCGGGCTAGGAACTCGCAGGAGAACAGGCCTTTCCTCACAGCAAGTGGTGTGGGCACCGGAAGTCCCACCTGGACCATTGCTGTTTCATGAGAAAAGGCCTTGAATTTGCACCCTAGCAAATGCCAGGTACCCAATCACAGTTGGGTGGATGGCAGGTCCAGTGCAACGTGCTGAAGTTACCGGCGGTAAAGGGCGAAGGTAGTCAAATGGGAGGGGCCGCCGCGCATGCAGGCACGGGCAGGAAATGAGGTATACTCCGATGGAGATCAGGATGGCGGTGCCCGACAGGGACAAGATGCTCAGAGAGCATCAGAGATGGAAACGGTGTTTGCAAAGGCGTTGATGACGATTGCAAACAGACTCACCCAGTTAGAAGAGGAGAGAGATGGCAGTGGCAGCGGAAAAGGAGTGCCACCAGAGGGTGTGTAGAAAAGATGGGAACAGTATATAAAAAGAGGGGAGGTGAGATAGTATTAAGGGTTAGGGACGTGGGTAGTAGACTGGAAAAGCTGTCACATCTCACCTCCGTGCTATGATAGTGCGTGACAACCCAAGGTCAGTGGGCCGTGGATAAGCGTCCAGTGGGCTAGCATAAAAGGGTAACTAGTGAAGTAGTTGCTAAGGGAATAGGGATATGAAAACAAAAATTAAAAAAAAGAGTAAAAAGGGAGGAGGAGAATGAGTGTGTGATGAAGAGACACTAGTGGTATCGAGGGAAAAGCATGCGTTGTGCATGTAGACTCCATCGGTGTTGGGACACGTAGGAAAGGGACAAAGGAGAAAAATGATATGGGACACAAGGGAGATCGAGAAAGCAATGACAGAAAGTGCTGTCAGGGAGGTTCGATCGGTGTCCATAAAGAGGGGTGCCAGGAGGACGCTAGTGGGGTCGAGTAAAGAGATGGCGAGAAGCATGTAGACTCGATCGGTGTCAGGGTACGTTGTGTTATATGTTGACGGGACTCAAGTAGATTGCCAAAGTAAGGGACATATTTATGTCATTGGGGTGGTCGATCTGTGTCCTTAGATGAGATTGCTAGCTTGGCGGATAAAGCTAAAGAATGCGGGGCCAAGACAGTAGCAAAGTAAAAGGAAGATCAGCCTGGCCAGTTACTCCAAAAATTGCTGGGGGGCATGGCCGAGAAAGGAGTACAAAATAAACTAGACAAGAAAGTGTAGAAAGTGGTGCACTTGGTCGGCAACTTGCCTCCACTATCAGCAAAGTTGGTAGAGCTGATCCAAGAGGGATCTTTTGTTGACTTTGCGTGGTTTCCGGTGCTGGAAGATGGTCCCAGCGATGGAGACTGGGGACAGATGCAAAGTGACAAGGGAGATGGCACGTCAGCAGGCACAAGCTCGAGAAAGAAAGCCTGGAAAGAGGTGCCAGATATATTGACATGGAATACTTGTTTCTTGCTCTTCCAAACAGCATGGGGGAGAGCAGACCCAAAGATGTATGAGCCACTAACGGCATACAGAGAGAGTATAGTGAGGCTGGCGAAACGCCACCCATGGCAGCAAGTCGTGAAATACGACAGGAGGTTCAGACAAGAAGCTGCCGGGAGAAGTGATGTTAAGTGGGGTGAGGAAAAAACGAGTCTTGTTCTTAGACATGATGTGTAACACCTCACAAGTGGAGAAGCAGGCGCATGGCAACAGTGGGCCATCGCAGAGAAAGGCAGACCAGAAAAAGAGAGGCACATGCTTTCGATACAACAAAGCAAATAGCACTTGTGCCTATGGAACCCAGTGCAGGTTTCTTCACGCCTGCTCGCAATGTGGGGGCGATCACCCAGTAACACAGTGTCACAACAAGAGTGGAGAAAAGTGACTGGCATAACTGTAGACGATTATCATGTACCAGGTATCATGAGACGTTCAGTCTCATATGTTGTATTATGGATAAAAAAACAACAACAAACAAACAAACTTTTATAGAGATATATTTAGTGAGAGTGAGAGCAGAAGGGTAAACAGGTAGAGGTGTTATGGGAACAAGTGAGGTGTGGACAAGAGATGAATAAGGTGCTAAGTGGAGGGGTAAACACATGTGCACGCACGCATGCCGGACTAGTTAAGGGGGCAGGACATGGGTAGGTAGTTTACAGAGGCACATGCACATGCACACATTAACAGAGGGGGCGTGTAGTATAGGGCATTGGACACGGCAGGAGAAGGGCGAAAGCTAATACACAATGTATATGCTTTTGCAGGATACCGTTTTACGGGTCAGCTCGTTGAGCTGGAAAGAGATCCAAAAGGTCCAAAAAGTATAGTGCTACCAGGTGCAGAGGTAGTGAAGACCCCGCTGGTGTGGCAAGAATGGAGTCATGAGTTGGAAAGCCACCCGGATAGAGAGTGGGTGGAGTTTCTAGTAAGAGGAATCCGAGAAGAGTTCAGAGTGGGGCATAACCAAGAGAGGGTTGTGCTAACAGAGAAGAGAGGAATCATGTATGAGGGATCCCAGCACAGAGATAATAAGTAAATACCTTGCGGAGGAAGAGAGTAATGGGAGAATTCACAAAGTGAAGGGAGGTGAATCAAGAGTGCAATGTTCACCGTTTGGGGTAATTCCTAAAAAGGGAAACACGGGAAAGTGGCGGCTCATTGTAAATTTATTGGCTCCGACTGAAGCAAGTGTAAACGATGGGATGGACAAGGAGCTGGCCAGTGTGGCTTACACGTCAGTCGATGAAGTGGCCAGAAGAGTGATGTCGCTGTGTAGAAGGCTGGGAATGCCTTTGGACGAGAAAAAGAGGAAGGTCCATCAGAAGTTATCACGTTTCTGGGCATCGAGATAGATACCATTAACTTGGAACTGAGATGGCCTCAGGACAAACTGAGAGAGTTGCTCGGCAGATTGAGAAAGTGGAGGTATGAAAAGTTGAAAGAATAGAGACCTGGAGTCAATAGTAGGGTCTGTAAACCATGCCTGCAAAGCAGTGCGAGCTGGCAGGTCGTTTAAACGTAGGTTGCAAGATTTGATGGCAACCGTGGAAAGGGACAACAGAAGAGTGCGATTGAATGTGGAAGCCAGGGCAGACCTGGAGTGGTGGTATCAGTTCAGGATTGGATGGAACGGTACATCTATGATACAGGCGGGCCTATGCGAGACCACTCCTGAGTCTGAGTTAGTCTCGGACGCATCTGGATCGTGGGGATGTGGGGCAGAGTGGAGTGGTAGGTGGTTCCAAGTGAGCTGGGACTCGGCACAGCAAGTGAAAGAGCGGAGTATAATGCCAAAAGAGTTGTTACCAATTGTAATAGCGGCAGTGGTGTGGGGTGTGCACTGGAGGGGCTCCACAGTGAAAGCCTGGTGTGACAATATGGCCGTGGTGGCGACCATCAAGTCGGGCTCGTGTAAAGAGAAGAAAGTGATGCACCTGATGAGGTGCTTGGCATTCATAGAGGCAATCAGGTCATTTACGATAGTGGCAGACCATATTAAAGGAGAGGATAATGTGGTAGCGGATGCGCTATCGAGGAATAAAAGTAATGTAACTCAGTCAAATCAGGAAGGGTTTGACCAGAAA
>WLWD01002926.1_pt1 | contig 32058 bp, 19 predicted proteins | sample 6712731 | NCBI WGS metagenome assembly WLWD01 (sample SAMN12718690, study PRJNA576275) | sponge metagenome | isolation source: marine sponge | host: Mycale hentscheli | place: New Zealand: South Island, Marlborough, Capsize Point | collected 2014-11-01
AAAAAGAAAAAAAAAAAAAAAAAAAAGAAAAACGGGAAAAAAAAAAAAAAAGAATAAAAAAAAAAAAAGAAGCTGACCCTGACGTGATTCGAACACGCAACCTTCTGATCTGGAGTCAGACGCGCTACCGTTGCGCCACAGAGTCAACACGCCATTCAATTGGCATAAATTTAGCTCTTATACCAAAGAAACCAGGTTATCGACTTTCAAACTAGCAATGCATAGACTTATACTTCATGTCAACACAGGGCTGTAATAGAATAAAGAAGAGAGGAGGCAATACTTGACCATACCTAGATTTATAGCCACACTCATTTTAAATCAAGTATAAGCTTGTTGAAGCACATGCTCTGGAGGTGGGGTTCAACAAGAATTGATGCAACCTAGTGTCAGTGAATCCAGCTGCCTCTCTGTAATAGTAGTAGACATGCACTCACTCACAATTTCAACAGGAAGTGCTGGCAGTAACCTAAAAAGTGAATACATTTTGTGGACCAGAACTAAAACTGTAGCTAAATCAGAAAAAATTAAGTTTGTCATTTCTAGGTGATAGCTACATGTCCAACACTTATTAACAGTAGGTACAATTTATTCTCATCCAAAACTTGATCCACTAAAAGAAGCACACCAAAAGAGAATAGCAGTGACCTATAGCTGGCTGTTTCCAGGATCTTCTGTCTCTGCTAACCAGATATGTCCTAGATGCTATAAATAACATGCAACTCCAGCTAACAAGCTAAGCTATGACTACAACAATAATTTATTTAGAAGTCAACTTAGGAAGTTAGCATTCCAGCTCTACAATCCAAAAAGTGAGCACTATAAAAATTGCTCACCCCTTTCGTAAGAGTTTTTTTTTTTTTTTTTTTAATATGCTTTGTTTGCAGCAAGCAATAATAAATCACTGTGATAGATGAAGTGATTTATGTAATTTGTATGTAATAATAAACCACTGTCGATGGATGAAGTGATTTATGTAATTTGTATGTAATAATAAACCACTGTGATGGATGAAGTGATTTATGTAATTTGTATGTAATAATAAATCACTGTGATGAAGTGATTTATGTAATTTGTATGTAAAGAAAGAGATTTCAGTAAAAAATATTTCGAAAGGGCGGTGGCCTCCTCAGCCTCATGCTAGTTCCGGCATGCACTGTAGCACCATATTGCCTGTCATTGAATGGGCCAACAACCAAAAACATTGAACATCGGACTATTATTTATGCATGCACTTAATTTTATAATTGTCCTGGATCCTGAGGCTAATACACTTCTACGATACTTCTATATCAATAGCATTCTTTAATTTTTTTTGGTTGTCATTTTCATATTTATTTTATCTATTTTACCACAATGAATATTTATTTTGATGAACAATAAGTTAAGGAAGTATATATGGCTGGTAATGATCAAACTAATCACATAAATCCCAAGAGCTAATGGCGGATGTACTACCTGTTAGTCAGTAGCCACCTAGTGCATGGCAGTCTGGTCAATCCTTGTCAGTAGACAACTTACGCGTATGTGCTATAGTAGAGGAATTGGGCAGTCGGAACTTGCTGCAAATAAGGTAAAAAACACTAGGATTCATGAAAGGGCTGCAGGAGTAAAATGGTGGATATATAAGAAAGCTTTGCTCTTTGATATTGACTACAACAACAACAAAAACAAAAAAAAACAGGCGATTTTGTGACAACAAGCTAGGAGAATAAGCTAGTATGTTGTACCTTATAGCTACCAATAAGTGCCATAAGGCAGTTATGCACACCTTATATCACTCCTTCTCTCACAGTGCAAGAGATATTTTGTACAAGCATTTAGCTTGGCATTGAAGTTTTTCGTGTGTGTGTGGTATTTTTACGTTTACATAAGGGCTTAACCGCGGAGCATCGGTGAAGGACTAATTACATTCCTTTGAACTGGTACTATGTACTAATGCCACCAGATCCTTTCCCAGCGTAGCTGTTAGGTAAAGGGTCTGGCTACGCGAGACTAAGTAGACACCTAGTGCATGGCAGCCTGGTCAATCCTGGTCAGTAGACACCTAGTGCATGGCAGCCTGGTCAATCCTGGTCAGTAGACACCTAGTGCATGGCAGCCTAGTGCATGGCAACCTATGGTCAATCCCGGTCAGTGGACACCTAGTGCATGGCAGCCTGGTCAATCCTGGTCAGTAGACACCTAGTGCATGGCAGCCTAGTGCATGGCAACCTATGGTCAATCCCGGTCAGTGGACACCTAGTGCATGGCAGCCTGGTCAATATTTCATTATTTTTTTCCTTTACACAGCTGGTTCCCGTTGATCTGTCCACTGGATATCTAAAATTCAACTGTACCTCGCGCAATAATCTCTGCTTCACATGAGAAAAAAACAAACAAACTGTTTTAGCCACCTACACCCTCTCTTATCGTCTAGTTATCAATCAATCCCATTGAACCCTTTTCTTCCCCCCCCCCCCCCCCCCCCCTCATTCCCTGAACAAACATGGTCTCATACCTCTCCATCCATTTCTGTCACTAATCGGAGCACTCCGTGTGCAGCTGGATGCTGAGGACCAAAATTCAAGATGAGGTTGTTCACTTCTTTGGGAGGACTAGGAGCTAAAGAAAAGTAAACATAAATGTTGTAATTTTCACTCTGTTTGCAGGACTGCATACAGAAAAAATATCTAGGAGTGGAAAAATCAACTTCTTAGATTGTAGGAGGGGCAAAGAGGTTAAATACTGACACATTTAGTCCATGCAGTACTTTAAAAAATGCAAAAGTCGGCTACTTGCTGCATTATCTTAAATGTTAATAAAAATTTTCTAGTAGGTAATGGGTTTTAGGGTGTGATTATCCACATAAATGCAGCCCTGATGCATTGTCTGCCACTCACAAAGTACCATGTCTATAAGATATCTGACGACTGAATAGCTTCAGCATGGTGTGCACTAAATAAAACACTCACTTTCCACATCCCAGACTGCAGACTGTTCATCAGGAAATAACACTGTACCAGTCCACTCCCCCCACTGTCCTGGAAGTTTTATTTTAGGCAAGACGCCATGCTCATCCGGCTCCCTCCTCCTAAATAAGTTGCTGGGCAACTCTTTCTTTTCAGGAGCTGGAGTGGAACTGCTTAATCTTCAGTCAGCACGAACAAATAACCATTAATTCCCCTCTCTCCACTAATATGGGAGAACAAACCTTATCCACCTCAAAGCATTGTTAGTGGACGGCCTCAAAAGAGGGCGACAAGCGCGAGAGAGGTTCCCCAATCCACTTCGTATCATTTTTGTTTATGACCAGTTGCACAACTGCAAAAACCACACCCATTTAATTAATGGTGGGTTTGGTTTTCAATTACTAGTAGCAAATGCACGCGCGGCACGCCGTGAGCGGCGCTCAAAACCCGGGTAGTGTATTTAGCGGTTGTAAGCTGGATTACTTGGTGCAGTTTGAAGGTGCAGTTTGAAGGTGCAGTTTGAAGCTGCTGGTGCTCGTTGGATTTTAGTCATGGAGTCGTAAGTTTTCTATCTTTCATTGTTGTTGTATAGCAAGCTTAAACTTAGGTTTCCCTTATTTACTTGGCAGCGTTTTTGTTGGCTTATTTATTTATTTTGGCTATTTTAGCTGTTTTATAGCTGCAGCTATAGCTTTTAGCAAACTCAGACAAGTTTGCTTTAGATTTAAGTTTTTACTTATCTATTATTTGAAAGTTAAGACTTTCTTGAATTAAATTTTCCCCAGCACTGCTATGTAGATAGCTAGCAGTAGTTTCAGGTAATTGTATAATGTGTTGTATTCACCCCCGTGAGTATAGGAGGATTATTGGAACCAAAGGGAGAGTACCATGAAGGTAGTTTAGGTGATGTAAAACATCATCAGAGTAGAAGGGTGGGACTGTTAGAATTTCTCTAATAAGTGTACATGTATAGTTGTCTAGTAGAGTTAATGTCAGATGTTGTAGTGGCAACGTGAAACTCACTAATATTATGTCTCTAATTTGAAAACAAATGCCAATTTATCACCTGCATTCCTTTTGCAGATTGGTTGCTACAAGCCCCCAGAAGATGGTTGCTAACGCTGAAGAGTGTGTGGTTGCCATGGCAAACCCAAGCCGCAGCAGCAACCTAAACTATCATGGCCACCATTTTTCTAGAGAGCTACTGGGCATTCCTGAACTGGACACTACCACTGGGATGACGTGGTATGATAGTCATTCCAGAGCTCTTCACGGGCCATTTCGTGGAATGACACACCCACAGCAGGAAATGATGGGTATGTCTTATCCAACATATCCCTATAGCAACGGACAAATGCAGCAGCAACAGCATGGGGTCCAACAGAGGTGCTACCCAAGCTTTGACCCTTGCAGAAGTGCTTTTTCTCCTCCAAATGAGGTGTCTTTGACGCGGTTTGGAAGAACGAAACGCACGAGGCCAACGTCATTGGACACTCCTGAGAGTTCTGTGGGGGAACATCAGTCGTCGTGTGAAGATGCCAGTACTGATAGTAGTGATGTCCTTTTACCAGATAAGCGGCAGTGCAGTAATCATAAGCATTTCTGTTTTCCAGAGGATGGATTTGGAGATGAAGGAAAGCACTTCAGGAGGTATAGTAGCCGACAGAAGAGGAAGACGTCTTTCTTCGGCGTGACAGGGGATCAAAGGAATGGAACGATACGATATAACGGTATTATTGAGCCTGTACGATTTGCCCCCAGGTTAAGAAGTCTGACTTCAGGCAGAGCTGAGGGCGCGAAGAAGACTGGGCTTGTCAGCAAATGTTTGGAAGACAACCATCGAAGTCTATCTGGATGTACCAGCACTTCCAATATCCCAGCAGATGTGACACCACCAGAGAATCAAACTTCTGCTATCCCAGCAGATGTGGCACCACCAGAGAATCAAACTTCTGCTATCCCAGCAGATATGGCACCACCAGAGAATCAAACCTTTACTAGTGACAAATGCATTAATGGGAATGCAGTCAAAGTAGCATCAACTGAAGACATTTCATCGAATAGCGTCAAGGTCAGAGAATATCATTCAGTTCTTTAGTTAGTTTGTAATAATTTTGTGGCTGGGAAGTTGTGGGTTTTAATAGACCTCTAGTTCCCACCCAACTCTTTGGCAACCTCTCCCAGGGTGATATAATTAATTGCCTCTAGGTTCCCATGGCATCAGCTGCTGAGGTTTCTCTAGGCCACATTTGATTGCTAACACCAATCAGCATCTAGTCTGCTCACCTGGTGATGTCTGCTCACCTAGTGGTGTCTGTTCACCTGGTGATGTCTGCTCACCTAGTGGTGTCTGCTCACCTGGTGGCGTCTGCTCACATGCAGGGGACATTCACTGATACAGTGAAACTCCTTTTAGCAGCACTTGGTGGTTAACTTCTCAGCATAAAGCAAAATACCGCGTACAGCCAGCAATTAATAGCTCATGTGATTACGACGTGACGAAAGGGGTATTACCCACAAAGCTAGTACCTATGTGGAGCCCATAGCTTCGCGTTTTCTCAATCAGCCAGAAAAAAAAAAAAAGTAGCAAAATAAAAGTTCTTAAATTGTCATTCTGAGTAAGTGCATACTAACAGCAACGGTTAAATTGTCCGTTATCTCCAAAATCAGAGCATGACAGACAGACGGGATGACTACTATAACCATTTCACACATGCTCGTTGAGGGTTAATAACACTTGCTATTTGATTGCTTCTATCCATGACTGCAATGATCTAATACAGTAGCACTGAAGGTTAGCTCCACTGGTGCTCTTTGTTTCTAGAAGTTGTGGAGCTGAGGATTTGCACTTCATGATGTGCTCTTCTATCTGTTATTATATTGTCATAGTTATTATTATTAATAATAATAATAGCAAATATTATATTAATTAAAACTTGACCTGACTTTTCGACTTCTTGTCGAAGTCCTTATTATTATTATTATTATTATTATTATTATTATTATTATTATTATACTGATCATTGTTTTATTATTACATACTACCAAGTACCCCGCCACATAGTGGCGCTTGACGTATTGCAAAGTAAGAATGCAGTAGCACAAATTATCCTGCTCAATTATCATTCTCTACCATTGGTTAAGGTTACATAAGTTTCCCTCTCCTGCTCTCTTTGTTCTGAACTATCTGAGCTTTTCTTACACACCACCTCTCCTTTCTTCAGCTCTTCTTCTTGAGTCATGGAGTCCCCTTTTCCTTTGTCTATCTCTCCTGCTTCTGAATTTCTGTCCTACTTTGAGAAATTTTTGTCTTCTATTTTGTACTTTTGCCTTCCTTATCCTGCCTTTTTTCCTCGACGCTCGCCTTTTTGCTTCTCTTCCCTTCCATTTTAAACCTACACTGCCTTACCTCGCCGATTCCACACGCTTAGTCACGATTAATCGCCTTTCACCTTCTCTTTCGTACTTTCGCCTTCCTTTTTGAAACCCCGCCACCTTTCTTCATCAATTGTACCTGCCTTTTCGAATTAACTGCTTTTTACTGAATGTAAAAAAAAATTTTTTGTCATCATTCTCTACCATGGTTAAGGTTACATCAGTTTCCCTCTGCTGCTCTCTTTTTTCCCTGAACTATCTCAGCTTTTCTTATCCCCCTTATATCTTTTCTTCAGCTCTTTTCTTCTGAGTCATGGAGTCCCTTCTCCTCCCTTTGTCTATATACCTTTCCTGCTTCTGAATATCTCTGTCCTACTATCATGATTGTGGACTTAGGCTTTGCGAATCATTGCCTTCTTTTTCATTCTTTCTCGCCTTCCTTTTTTCCGCCACCTTTACTCGGCAATTTTATTACGCCACCTTACCTTGTTGATTCCACCCACTTTTTAGTTGCCTTTTTGCCTTTTCTTTCGTACTTTCGCCTGAGATCTATGCCACCTTCCCTCGTCGATTCCACCCGCTTTTTAGTTACAATTAACCACTTTCAACTGAATGGGACGACACTTTACACCTAATCAAGCCATGACGATGCTTTACCAAACCGTTTAAGACCATGAATTATTCATGAATACACACCGTCAGTTATTGTTACTGAGACACGAGTGTATTATTATATAGATTATTATTAATATTATTATTATTCTGTATTGTTATTGTTATTTATTATCATTGTTATTATTATTATACTGTATTATTATTACTATAATTATTGCTGTTATGGTAATATTTTGTTCCAGTTGAGTGGATCATGTGATGCGTCTGTTGTTAGTTCGCTGTATGTGGGAGATTTTAAGAAAGTGTTCTGTATCAACCGGCTAGTTTGGGGGAAGCTGCCGGGCTTTTGCTGGTGGCCGGGAGCCATTATCAGTTACGCTAGCAACGACAGCGGGCAAGAGGCCAAGGAGAAGACTACAGTTAACAACAAGCAGAAGACAAGAGAGACTCCCTCAGCTGAGGACTCCCAGCATGGGTCAGAGGTCACCAGTGTCTGGGTCAAGTGGTTCGGGGAAAATCAGCTGTCCCTGGTAATTAAATCTAATCAGGGAGTGGTGTGCATGTGTACTGTATGTGTGTGTGATGTGTTAGGTATCCATGGACAAATTGGCTCTCCTTGAAGAGTTTGAGAAGTATTACAGTCCCTCTCAAATGAAGGGAACGTACAGAAAGGGCATCGTAGCTGTTATTAAGGTGAGGTACCAGTTGTTAAGGCAAGGTACCAGTTGTTAAGGTGAGGTACCAGTTGTTAAGGCAAGGTACCAGTTGTTAAGGTGAGGTACCAGTTGTTAAGGTGAGGTACCAGTTGTTAAGGCGAGGTACCAGTTAAGGTGAGCTACCAGTTATGAGAGAATGCATTAAAAAACAAAATTACCAATACCAATGATAATGAAGCACTGAAGGCGTGAACCCTCAGTGCTACTATACTCTAGTGGCTAGCTATAACAATATCAGTTCTTGGACCAAAAAGTAATGTATTTGGCTATTCCTAATCAGGTATGAATACAGCTCAAGCAGTGAAAACATAGATGTAGCTAACTGCTGTCTAAGGGAAGTAGTTATACATGCAGGGACTCCCACTGGTAAGTGGTTATACATGCAGGGACTCCCACTGGTAAGTAGTTATACATGCAGGGACTCCCACTGGTAAGTAGTTATACATGCAGGGACTCCCACTGGTAAGTAGTTATACATGCAGGGACTCCCACTGGTAAGTAGTTATACATGCAGGGACTCCCACTGGTAAGTAGTTATACATGCAGGGACTCCCACTGGTAAGTAGTTATACATGCAGGGACTCCCACTGGTAAGTAGTTATACATGCAGGGACTCCCACTGGTAAGTAGTTATACATGCAGGGACTCCCACTGGTAAGTAGTTATACATGCAGGGACTCCCACTGGTAAGTAGTTATACATGCAGGGACTCCCACTGGTAAGTAGTTATACATGCAGGGACTCCCACTGGTACATTAGTTGCAACGTAAAATTCCAGCACTCATAACTTTTCAGCATAAAGCAAAAACTACCACAGGCAGAAAAAGAAATATTTGCTCACGTGATTGCGATGTGATGATAGGGGGTGTTATTCACAAAAGCTTGTACCAATGCAGCCAAAATTCAAAGAAGTAGCACACAATACAAGGTCGTTCTGAGTAAGCTCGTACCTAAATCGGCAGTTAATTGTCAGAAATCTCCAAATTCAGAGCGTGACAGACAGACAGGACGACTACTCTAACCCTCTCGCATGTGCACTAAGGGTTAATAAGATTGCATGCTGAGAATTGCATTATTGTGATCCTTCCAAATCACCATGGCATTTCCCTCCACCCACAGGAAGCTGCTAAAAGATGTTCAAAGACTTTTGCATCAAATTCTAATGACAAAGGTTTTCACTGGGTGGTCTTAGAAAATTCATCTCGTATCGTAGCAGCTAATGAGTCTTCCATTAACGAGACGTCACCTGATCCTGGGGTCGCGAGTGAGGCTGGTATTGGGGGCGGGGCTGATGAGTCAGGGTACAAAAATTACAATCAGAAGGAAAATATCAAAGCAGAGAAAACAGATGTGATGGAAACTGGAGAAGAGAATGAAGAAACACTGAAGGAAAATTCCAACACTAATAATAACAAATCTTCAAGCAATGACTTGAAGAACTCCAGTAACACCATTACTAACAACCGTGCTACAGGCAAAGCAACAGGAGCACGCTCCGGCAAGAAAGGGAAAGCCAACAAGGAACTGTTTCTCAGTACTTATGAAAAGGAGTTGCTAGAATGGGCGTTGGGAGGATTCCTACCTCATGGACCTGTGGGAGGACTGGTGCCAACTGGGAAGGATCAGATTGATAATACGAAGGTAGTTGAAGATGAGAAGACACTGAAAGTCTTCATCATGAAGAATGCTAAAGGCGGGACTAAAGGTATGTATGGTATGGGGCAGCATTGTGCTGTCTCAGCAACTGGTCCAGATAATCCTCAAGGACAACTTTGTAGGAGTCAAAACTTTGACTAACAAAATTATTATGAGAAAGTCACTTGGCTTCCCTGCCACGTCATGACATAAGCTATCTTTGTATCTTCTTTATTAGAACACCAGGCAGTCTGCATGTGAAGTAGGTTGAGCTATGCTTCTGTACTATAGTCCATGTGTTAAATTGAGTACATGAGGTGTCTTGTGAGCATATTACTCCATTTTAACTTCAACTAAACATGTTTTCTTGTGCCCAATCTTTGAGTTCATCTGACACGGAGTGACCCTTCTCCCCTACACTTACAATGAATATCAATGAAATGGTGTTAGTTACATCTTTTATTTCAGCTCACTTTGACATGGTGAGAGAGGGCAAGCTGAAGCTGGAGGAGCTCTGCATCAGCTGCGGGAGTACTGACGTGGTAACTAATCATCCGTTGTTTGTAGGAGGAATGTGCAAGTCCTGTAAGGTACGTGACAATACCCCCAGGCACTTATAGTGGTATATAGAGCTGGACAGTGCCCCTCCCATCCTACACCACCTGGCTCATGGTCCCCTCCATGGCTTGTCTTGTGTGTGTCTCCATGCAGGATGGTTTCATGGAGTGTGCGTACATGTTTGATGATGATGGGTCTCAGATGTACTGCACCATCTGCTCGGCTGGGGATTCCGTCTTCATCTGTGACACAGACAATTGCAACAAGTGCGAAATGTTTTACTCACTCTTCAGTTTGTGCCAACTCTCTCTTTCTCTCTGGTGTATGTGTGTGTGTGTTATAGAGTCGTGTGTCAGCCGTGCATTGAGAAGCTTTGTGGAAGTGAAGAAGTTAAGAAGGTGAGATTAGGTGTGTGTAGTTTGAAAGGGTGTGGTTTGCAGGAGATGCTATCCCAAGGGTCATTCTGTCTAATGGTGAAAATTCAGAGCATCAAATGTGTCATAAAGAACTCTTCCACTACTGTACTAAATAGCATATACAAATCATCTATAGATATTTCTTTACAATTTGATATTATTCCTAAGTTGGTGTCCAATAGTTCCCGGCAGATTATCCTATACAATACAATACAATGTTGGCACTTCAGATAGGGAAGAATTAACAACTAACTCATTGTACTGCAGTATTTCTAATGTTGCAGCTCATGCAAGTTCATCAATTCCTCTTGTCATTATCCTCATGTTTAACTTAAGAGGCTATTCTAACTGAAAATATGATTGCCATGGCATTTATAAGTGCGGTGAATTGCTGAAAAAACAATAAAACAAACCAAAAAAAAAAGGTGAAAAATGTAAAATATGAAGAAATTGAGAATATATCTAAGTGAAAGAACTATAGGAAATGGATTAAAAATTAATGAATTTAGCTAATCACATGACATTATCCCACGAGGGACTAATCTAGTCATCACTGAAGAAGTCTGTTCTAGATGCAAATGTCCACATCGCATTGCACTGTGGAAGTTGTTAGCTAAATAACGTGATAGAGTGAAACTCATCCTAGCACTATCTCACCTTCTATACTCATCCTAGCACTATCAGCTCACCTTCTATACTCATCCTAGCACACTATCAGCTCACCTTCTATACTCATCCTAGCACTATCAGCTCACCTTCTATACTCATCCTAGCACTATCAGCTCACCTTCTATACTCATCCTAGCACTATCAGCTCACCTTCTATACTCATCCTAGCACTATCAGCTCACCTTCTATACTCATCCTAGCACTATCAGCTCACCTTCTATACTCATCCTAGCACTATCAGCTCACCTTCTATACTCATCCTAGCACTATCAGCTCACCTTCTATACTCATCCTAGCACTATCTATCAGCTCACCTTCTATACTCATCCTAGCACTATCAGCTCACCTTCTATACTCATCCTAGCACTATCAGCTCACCTTCTATACTCATCCTAGCACTATCAGCTCACCTTCTATACTCATCCTAGCACTATCAGCTCACCTTCTATACTCATCCTAGCACTATCTGCTCACCTTCTATACTCATCCTAGCACTATCAGCTCACCTTCTATACTCATCCTAGCACTATCAGCTCACCTTCTATACTCATCCTAGCACTATCAGCTCACCTTCTATACTCATCCTAGCACTATCAGCTCACCTTCTATACTCATCCTAGCACTATCAGCTCACCTTCTATACTCATCCTAGCACTATCAGCTCACCTTCTATACTCATCCTAGCACTATCAGCTCACCTTCTATACTCATCCTAGCACTACCAGCTCACCTTCTATACTCATCCTAGCACTACCAGCTCACCTTCTATACTCATCCTAGCACTATCAGCTCACCTTCTATACTCATCCTAGCACTATCAGCTCACCTTCTATACTCATCCTAGCACTATCAGCTCACCTTCTATACTCATCCTAGCACTACCAGCTCACCTTCTATACTCATCCTAGCACTATCTATCAGCTCACCTTCTATACTCATCCTAGCACTACCAGCTCACCTTCTATACTCATCCTAGCACTACCAGCTCACCTTCTATACTCATCCTAGCACTACCAGCTCACCTTCTATACTCATCCTAGCACTATCAGCTCACCTTCTATACTCATCCTAGCACTATCAGCTCACCTTCTATACTCATCCTAGCACTATCAGCTCACCTTCTATACTCATCCTAGCACTATCAGCTCACCTTCTATACTCATCCTAGCACTATCAGCTCACCTTCTATACTCATCCTAGCACTATCAGCTCACCTTCTATACTCATCCTAGCACTATCAGCTCACCTTCTATACTCATCCTAGCACTATCAGCTCACCTTCTATACTCATCTAGCACTATCTATCAGCTCACCTGATGTCTTGTGAGCACGTTCTTGTCATACTCTCAAGAACCCCTTCTCCCTCCCATCTCTTAAACTCCTCCCTCCCATCTCTTGAACTCCTCCCTCCCATCTCTTGAACTCCTCCCTCCCATCTCTTGAACTCCTCCCTCCCATCTCTTGAACTCCTCCCTCCCATCTCTTGAACTCCTCCCTCCTCTTCTTCTGCAGGTGCGCGAGTCCTCGACCTGGCAGTGTTACATGTGCACCAATGTAGGAGTTGGTCTACTGTCTAAGAGAGAGAACTGGGACATCTGTCTGAGAGAGCTATTCCAGAACGATCATGAGATGGAATTTGTGAGACTAACTTTATAAAATCTCTTTACTCCCATAATATAATTGATATTTATTACAGGAGCCTCCCCCCATATTTCCCCCTATTGCTCCTGAGCTGCGCAAGCCCCTGAGGGTGCTGGCTCTATTTGATGGCATTGGCACGGGCCATATGGTGCTGAATGACTTGGGGCTGGAAGTAGAGAAGTACGTGTCGTCTGAGGTAGACATGGATGCAGTGAACGTGTGTAGAATTCATTACCCTCAGGCCATCAACGTGGGAGATGTCTGCTGCATCACCGAGAAGGAGGTGTGGTTTGTGTGTGAATTAGAATATTATATGTGGGATACTATATATTGTATACTGGGAATAGCAACCTTTGCTACAATCATAAAGAATGAGGCTTAGTTTATTAACCCTCAGCTGGTTTGTGAGTACTTATTTTTTCTGTCTGTCTGTATCATCAGTCTGTCTGTCCATCTGTCTGTTCGTCTGTCTGTCTGTCTGTCTGTTCGTCTGTCTGTCTATCGTCAGTCTGTCTGTCTGCCTATATCATCAGTCTGTCTGCATCAACAGTCAGTCTGTCTGTTTGTCCATCTGTCTGTCTGTCTGTCCATCTGTCTGTCTGTCCATCTGTCTGTCTGTCTGTTCATCTGTCTGTCTGTCCATCTGTCTGTCTGTCTGTCCATCTGTCTGTCTTTCTGTCCATCTGTCTGTCTGTCTGTCTGTCTGTCTGTCTGTTTATCTGTCTGTCTGTCTGTCAATCTGTCTGTCTGTCTATCTGTCTGTCCATCTGTCTGTCTGTCTGTCCATCTGTCTGTCCATCTGTCTGTCTGTCCATCTGTCCATTTGTCTGTCTGTCTGTCCATCTGTCTGTCTGTCTGTCTGTCTGTCCATCTGTCTGTCTGTCTGTCTATCCATCTGTCTGTCTGTCTGTCTGTCTGTCCATCTGTCCATCTGTCTGTCTGTCCGTCTGTCTATCTGTCTGTCTGTCCATCTGTCTGTCTGTCCATCTGTCTGTCCATCTGTCTGTCTGTCTGTCTGTCTGTCTGTCCATCTGTCTGTCTGTCCATCTGTCTGTCTGTCCATCTGTCTGTCTGTCTGTCCATCTGTCTGTCTGTCCATCTGTCTGTCTGTCCATCTGTCTGTCTGTCCATCTGTCTGTCTGTCCATCTGTCTGTCTGTCTGTCCATCTGTCTGTCTGTCCATCTGTCTGTCTGTCTGTCTGTCTGCCCATCTGTCTGTCCATCTGTCTGTATGTCTGTCCATCTGTCTGTCTATCTGTCTGTCCATCTGTCTGTCTGTCCATCTGTCTGTCTGTCCATCTGTCTGTCCATCTGTCTGTCTGTCTGTCCATTCACACATCTGTCTGTGAAAGTCTTTCATTTATATATTATAATGGTGTGTGTGAGTTTGAAGCTCACAGCCAGTGGCCTGGGGCCTGTGTGACTGCATGTCTTGTCTGTACTCCGCAGGTCATGGCCTGGGGCCCGTTTGATCTGGTGCTAGGAGGTAGCCCCTGCAATGACCTGTCAATAGTTAATCCAGCCAGGAAAGGCATTTACGGTAAGGATAGGTATATCTGAGTCACCATATTAGAGTCCATTCACGTCTTACTTCTTCTAGGAGGTACTGGTAAGCTCTTCTTTGAGTTTTTCCGTATCTTGTCAGCTGCAAAGCCAGCAGCTGGTGAGGAGAGGCCTTTCTTTTGGCTGTTTGAGAATGTGACGAGCATGCGGGCAGAGGACAAGCAAGTCATCTGCAGATTCTTGCAGGTAATGGGGGAGAGTGTGCAATTAGTCTGCGTGTTTCTAGGATGTGAGCATACTAGATTGACGGATGTGAGCATACTAGACTGACTGATGTGAGCATACTAGACTGACTGATGTGAGCATACTAGATTGACTGATGTGAGCATACTAGATTGACGGATGTGAGCATACTAGATTGACTGATGTGAGCATACTAGATTGACGGATGTGAGCATACTAGACTGACTGATGTGAGCATACTAGATTGACGGATGTGAGCATACTAGATTGACGGATGTGAGCATACTAGACTGACTGATGTGAGCATACTAGATTGACGGATGTGAGCATACTAGACTGACTGATGTGAGCATACTAGATTGACGGATGTGAGCATACTAGATTGACTGATGTGAGCATACTAGATTGACTGATGTGAGCTTACTAGATTGACTGATGTGAGCATACTAGATTGACGGATGTGAGCATACTAGATTGACTGATGTGAGCATACTAGATTGACTGATGTGAGCATACTAGATTGACGGATGTGAGCATACTAGATTGACGGATGTGAGCATACTAGACTGACTGATGTGAGCATACTAGACTGACTGATGTGAGCATACTAGATTGACGGATGTGAGCATACTAGATTGACTGATGTGAGCATACTAGATTGACGGATGTGAGCATACTAGATTGACTGATGTGAGCATACTATACTGACGGATGTGAGCATACTAGATTGACTGATGTGAGCATACTAGATTGACGGATGTGAGCATACTAGATTGACGGATGTGAGCATACTAGATTGACGGATGTGAGCATACTAGATTGACGGATGTGAGCATACTAGATTGACGGATGTGAGCATACTAGACTGACGGATGTGAGCATACTAGATTGACGGATGTGAGCATACTAGATTGACTGATGTGAGCATACTAGATTGACGGATGTGAGCATACTAGATTGACGGATGTGAGCATACTAGATTGACGGATGTGAGCATACTAGATTGACGAGTTTGTCATTTTATAAAAATACATCTGCTCATCTCTTCCCCCTCAACCTCCCCTTTAATCTAAAGCTCGTTACTTTCTCCTGACAATAGTTCCACTTGATGTGGAACTCTTCCTTCATTTGTAATTGTCTTAACTTGTTGTTATGATGTCTTGCGTGGCCCAGTGTAACCCTGTGGTGGTAGATGCCAAGGACATCTCCGCGACTCACAGGGCCCGGTACTTCTGGGGGAATATTCCTGGAATGAACCGTTCAGTGGTACCTCTCCCTAGTGACCGGCTGACCCTGCAGGAATGCCTGGAGCCAAACTGCTTCCGCCTGGCTCGGTTTGACAAACTTCGTACCATCACGACAAAAATGAACTCCATCAAACAGAACGGAGGCGTGACTAACCCAGTGGAGGTCAAGGGGTTTGAAGAGAAAGAGGATATTCTATGGAACACTGAACTGGAAAGGTGAGACAATAGGTAAAGGGTAGAAATTTTAGGTAAAGGGTAGAAAATTAGGTAAAGGATAGAAAATTAGGTAAAGGGTAGAAAAAAGTAGGTAAAGGGTTAGGTAAAAGGTAGCATCAGAATATTTTTCAGAAAGTAATTTTAGAGAGATTAAATCAATGGGGTTTTTTGTTTTGTGAAAGTCATAAGAAGGGGCAAAGTGCCCCCCCCCCCCCCCCCCCCCCTCAAAAAAAAAAAAAAAAATAAATCCCCAGTAGAAATATTAGGTAAATATCAGATAATTGGTTGTCGGTATAGCTGTACTCTTAGAGGATTTTTTTCTCTCCTCTCTCTGCCACAATGGACTTACTTTTCCATAACACAATGTCTCCATGCTTACCAAATATTCTAGCATTGTTTTACCGAGGTATATTTTCTATTCTTTAGACTGTTAGGATTCCCGGCACATTACACAGATGTGGGAAACCTTGGGCGTCAGGGCAGACAGCGGTTGCTAGGGAAAGCATGGAGCGCGCCCGTGATTCGTCACCTGCTTGCTCCTCTCAAGGACTACTTCATGTCCAGCAAATCTAAGCCGGAAGCCAATGTTGATTCAGCTTCGTCCAATGGCAGGAAGCTCAGCAGGACATGAGCTGTTATGTCATGAGAGGGTCATAGGTCCAGAATTCAACTTAATTAGTTAATAGGCAACACATTAGAATTATTTTTTCATGCCTCATTGTTTTGTCTAGAGCATTTAACTTGGTTACAGTTACTAAGTAACACGTCTATAGAATTATTTTCATGCCTCATTTTGTTTTGTAAACACCGCCATTTTTTAAAAACTCTTAATTTATTACTATTTTCTTGTGCTTTCAACTTTTACTTATTTTTGTGAAGGACTTGTGCCTCTAGTTTTAGCCTTCACTTCATTTCACTACATATGATCACTTTGCGGCCGGCCATCTTGGGTGGCTGAAATGTTTGTATTAGAGATAGGAGAGACAGTCAGCTGTATTTACTCTACGAGAGAACTAGCTCATCTACCACAACACTCAGTTTTCTTCACAATCATTCAATCTTTTGTTTTGATTTTTCATGATTCTGATTAACTCTATCAAATAATTTGAAAGGTCATGTGACCATGACTCAATAACAAACTGTTCTCAAGAGATATCCTGTTTCCATAGGAACTCCTGGTGGTAGCCAGGTCCCAGAGTGCAGTGGTGAGAACTACAGGTATAGACAAGAAGTGTCCCCCAGTCGATGCCACCACTAGCGGTGTGGCTGTTCTCAGCAGATGAACGTTGCTGGTCCAGCTTGAGGTAATACAACAGCTGTGGCATCACCTGATCATACACACACACACACATACACACAACTACCCTTGTCAATGAGGAACATTATTGACACATACTTGTAACTCAAAAGTCCGCTTGGCTCCACAGCTACAGTCTGGAATATCTTCATCTCTTGGAATTCTTTCAGTCGCTACAAAAAGAGGATCACCACCGCGTTGGTATCGTAGTACCTGAACATCACAGCAGCATTGATCCTAATCGCTGCACTATTTATACTCTATCCCCCCACCATCTTCTCTATAATATAATAAACCCTTTACCAAACAACCAATAGCTTTCTATCCAACGTGTGGCTTGTATTAGTATGGAACATAAAGACTGCTATCTATTGGCTAGTTCTGAGGTGTGTGTGTGTGTGTCTAGCATATTAAATTGTCTCAATTATGTTATGTAGGAATGTTAGTGACCTGTTTCTCTAGCTATATTCTGCAGCTACTGTGATGAAAATTCAAGCTAGTAACCACACCCCCAAGAACATATCCAGGATTGAAAAACCAAACCACACACAATCCTCAGAATGTTCCACAGATCTCGGGCTCTAAAGATGTGGAAAGGAGACTCACCTGAGTGGGCTCCAAAGAGATACATTTCTTGAAAGCACGAAACTGCTTGTCCTTCTTCTGAGGCGTTGCAGCTGCTTTTTCCAACTCTTCCAGTGAAGCCACCTCCTTTCTGCCTTCCTGATTTTCCTGCAGGTACTTGTGATAGTCGTTCATTCTTTCTTGCTCACTCCTCTCTTTTTTCTCTTCCAAATACTTCGAAGGCTCAAGTTCAGTCACTATCTCTAGTTCTCGTAAAACCACACCCACTGAAGGAATGTAGTCCAGGGAATCATTTCCTTCCATGAGCTCCGCGCAGAGTTGCTTGTGTCCTGCCTTCCAGTCATGGACCTGGTGCCCGCGAGAGCAGTAGTGCATTTTCTTACACTTGCCACACTTCATAGGTCCAGCTATCCCACACACAATGCAGAGAGAGGGGGCCAGCCTGGTGTGAGGTGATGAATTATCAGACAAGCTGCAGCCATTGTCCAAAGGCTTGTCACTAGAACATACAGAACTGCCACTTTTGCTGACTTCGGCCATTAAGTTTGGATTCTCGATGGCGTTGTGTAGCTCACATCTCAATACCATAAAGCTGGCAGTGTTCCCGGGAGAATGGCACCTAAAATCCGCACAAATAAATATGAATATGGTCCTGTGGTGGTCTATTTCATGAGCAGGACAAGAAGAAGATTGAATTTGTAGTAAATGAACCAGTGATTTCCCACACTTCTTGCACGTCAGGACATCTACGCTGGGAAGAATAAACTGATCTAACCACGCTGGCTTTCCTCCTACTTTGCTAGGGTAGTACGAACTAGTCAATTCCTGGGGATCTTCAACTTCTTCTACAAAACCCAGTTCCATTATTACAAAACCCTTTACCCAATTCACTAGGCGTAGCAGACGGGTAAAAGGTCGCGTTACTCAGAGATATGTGGTAAGAATCGTTATCAGTTGTAGCTTGACACGAGCACGTAAAAATAAATCTTCAGCTAGCGATGGGGAAGAGAAAGAGAGAGGAAGAGGAAGAAACTGAAGGAGCTGATGTAGTGAAAAAATCTAAGAAGAGTAGGAAAAATGCGGAAGAAGTAGAGCCAGAGGTGGTAGAAAAGAAGTCCAAGAAGAAAAAGTCTTCTAAAGCAGAAGCAGTTGAGGAAGAGAATGTCACGGAAGAAAACAAGCCGTCTTCAGAACCAGTTAAGACCTACGAAGAATTGCTAGAATTAGTCAGTGTGATTGCCAAGCCAATGGCAAGCAAAAAGCTGACAAAGAAACTCTACAAAGTTGTGAAGAAGTCACAATCCGCTAAAAAATTGAAGCGAGGAGTCAGAGAAGTGGTAAAGGGTCTGCGAAAAGACATGAAAGGTTTGGTTGTGTTGGCAGGAGACATCAGTCCTATTGATGTCATTTCTCACATTCCAATATTTTGCGAGGATAAAGGTGTTCCTTACTGCTATGTACCTTCAAGGAGAGAGCTGGGTGCTGCTTGCCTGACTAGCAGGCCTACCAGCGTGGTAATGGTACAGTCTGATGACGTGTATGGATCCCTTTACCAGGAGTGCTACGACACAGTGGACGCACTTCCTTTGCCAATTTAGACACAATAGTTTACTTTCTCTACATCAATCAATTCTACCAGAATTCATTATGTGTACTTTTGTGTTTCACATGTTCTTGTTCTGTCTAAATCACTTTCTTTCCCACTAATGATGCATGTTCATCCAGATATTACTGCAGCTACAGTTGTCAAACAGCATAGTTATATACCTGCAGGTAGACAACTCACTGTGTGTGAACATATCTTATAAAGTTGGCATTATATGGTGGATCTTGCGAGCTGCTTTGGTGTAACTTCCACAGAGAAATGTATATTTATTGTTGATGAGCACTATGAGGATAAAGTGGAGGAGGGGCTAAAAAACTGTTGCATGTCGGCCAGTAACATTTTTCTATCCGGGAGAAATTAATCCAAAGCTAACGATTGTGTGTCTGTTGGCTGACTGCAGGGTACTACGTGTGCGCCCGGTCTCCCGTAGCCAGACTCTTTACCCACCGCTCTACGCAGAGAGCGGTAGGTAAAGGGTCTCGCTAAATTATAGTTAGGTCCCGAGACCAAGGGATCTACGGACCTAGGTTGTAGTGTCCCGAGCGAAGCAAGGGCGCTAGTAAGGGATCCTACTAGCCGGTGGATCCCATTGGTCTCGGGACCTAACTTATTTAGAACATAACAACGTACCATGGCAGCAAAAGCTTACTTTAGCTAACCATGCTGAAGTGTTTTTTTTTGGACAAAAACCCATGAAGAAGTAGTTTTGGAAGACCAGCTTGTTTATGCAAATCCAGACTGTTTAGGAGAGCCTTGGTGTTCCTCGTGGGGAATATGTAAGTCTGGTACTGAAACAAATATGGAAGAAGACGAACTTTTTGAGTTGCTAAGCAGACAATTAGACTCCGAAGCCGAATTTGTGCAGGCCAGTATACCAGCCCCTCCCCTGACCATCATCCCGACACAGTTTCAGGTCAATTTGCACCTCCAAAGAGTGACATTGAAGTTGAGCGAGCTAGGGATAGTGACATTTCTACCAAAACTAAACAAGACACTAAATAAGAACTGGTCACAGAAGCTTGCCTGGTGTTAGAAGCTACAAGTGAACTTCTTCTCACTTCTCATTAAAAAGAAGCGCTTTCAGATATTCTAAACAAGGTATCAAGGCTTACCAATGATAATTCTTCAGGAACTGCTTATGATTTTTCATCTACTTCCAGTTATAAATCAGGATCATCCACTTTAAATCTTTCTGCACATGAATTAACACCTTCGGTATCCTTGCTGTCAACTCCACCCCTAGCTACAATACCTTACACTGCCACTTCCAACCTATCCAATACTCACCCTTCATCAAAATCACCTGCAAAATCCATGTCTATCCAAGAAGCATCAAATATTATACCTACACCCAATTCTTCTACTTCCATAACTAACCCTACACACCTAAGTGCTACTAACATTCAAACAAAGAACAGTATTCCAGGAACTTTTATATTTAACTCATGCTCATCAATTACTTTTAACATTCATCACTAGTGTTTGCATATTCATGATTATCAGTTTCATCATCATAAATATAATAAGTATATTGTAACAATAACAAAAAATTATTTGTTTTATTTATTTTGTAAGTCTTGCCTCACTTTCAGCTAGCTATATAGCTATATCATGAATTCCATTTATCATGACAAGAGAGTGTACTCCCTTGCTATATCAACAATCATGAAATTCCCATGTCTGAGAGAGTTTCAATACCTGTAAAAATACAATAACATGGCAACAGGAGCCCTGAGAGAAAGGGCACTATATTATACAGATGCCCTGTTGTCACGAAAAATTTGGTCCCCCGTAAAGTCCGGTCCGGCCGGACCAAACATTTGCCGTCATATACGGTCCGACCCCGTCACCAACGGTCCCCCCACGTGGTTAGCATAACGGGATTAATTCAATACTACTGCACCTATTTTATATGTTTCAGTACAGGAATGCTTTTTATTATAAGTCTCTTTTTGATTTAGCTGAGCCTTAATGATGTTAGCCTTTGCTTGGTACTATCTGGATACGAAATGGTTTGGTCCATTTACAATTGTGGGTTCACTTGGTCGTACTCTTTACAGACTTCAAAAAATCGATAGCAATGAAATTATTCCTCAGTAAAGCAGTTCATATGAAGCCCTACAATGTAAGAATTGCATATTGACAGATGCAAAAAAATTACTATTAAATTTTAGCATGAATAAATTCTGGAGACTCAAATACGGATCAAACTCAGTCATCTCCATCTCTTCCAGACAAAGCAGCAACACTAAAAAGTTTCACTATATCAAATTGTAGTGATTCTGATTAGTGATCCGGATTCTGATGACTCTATGCTACAAGAAGATCATTGACCCCTAAAGTAAGCATGCCAGTTATAGTAGCTTTTCTGAAATAGAATTACATTACACTTAATCCCAACTGAAGTAGTAGTAGTTGAAGTTTTATAATTATGTGATTGTGTAGGTTGATTTTCAAAAATATATCTAATTATAAATTATTTGTATGACCTCTAAATGTAGGATTTGTTTAGGGTGTTACTTGATCAGCTCAACAATGATAGCCTGCTGCCTTTATGGAGAACTGGAGAGGTTTGAGCAGCATTGCTCAGCCGATGATGAAAAAGTTGATGTAAATAAATTTAGCTGTATTCTTAATATTAATTTATACATGTTGATATAATTTATTAAATTTGTAATAGCTCTCGTCTTATATCAGCACACAGGATGAATATGCCCTGAGCATGTCACAAGTCAATGAGTGAACCATCTTTGGTAGAGGCATTTGATTTTGTAATTGTGAATGCTGAATTACATGAAAATTTTGATGCCTTCAAGAAAGCTAAAGTTCAACCTAGATTCAGTTATGTTTCTGCAATAGAACTGGTTTCTTTCTTTTGCAAATACACTAATATTACATCTCCATGTATAACTCAATAATATGAAAGGATTATTATTATCTGGATGAGACACAGTTAGACCAGTTAATTGTTTGGGCTCAAGAACTAAGACAGGAATACCAAAGCACTGGATGTGTAAAGTTGTTAGGGATGAGGTTTGTAGTACAAAAGCAGGTAAGTGCTATATTCAATATAGCTTGCCTGTAGTTGAATTGGTTATCTTGTTTATAATATACCCTAGTTTTTACAGTGTTTTCAAATCTGAATTTCACAATGATAGTTGATTGCACCAATTGCAGCCAATGGTTTCACTTGGATTGTGATTCTGTGCCTGCTGAGGCTTTAAATAATCCATCAATGACATGGTTTTGCTGTTTTTATAAAAACTAACTTTATCATTTTGACTTGTAAAAAAAATTGTGTTATTTATCACAAATGAGAGAAACTGTTTATTTATTAAAATATTTACAATATAGCTAGAGTCAAACCAGTTATAGCTTTAGTTAAGTTTCTGGAAGAAAGAGCTAGCTAACTAAAATATATTTTAGTTTTAGTTTTAATTTATACTTTGGAAATTTGTAACAACAACAGATTGTATAAATAGTTTTAGTTTTAATTAACTAAAGCAGCTTGAAAAATATGTTATCTTGTAGACAGAGTTTTACAGTCTATCAGAAACATTCACTCTACCGTAGAGAAACTGCAAATATGAAAGAAAGAGCTACACAGTGACTCTTGAAGTCCAATGTTCAGAATATTGCTAACAACACTTTGTTTTATCAAGCATTTCTTTAAAAGTATTTTAATCAGGCTTGTGATATTGTAAATAATTCATCTTGTGCAATCTTTAATATATATATATATGAAGTTCTGAGAGCGGGAATCTTTAGATTGTGTGACATGAGGCAACATTTAAATTTTCCCTTGCTTAAATATAATACTGTCTCCAGTCATTCATTTCTTTCACATATATCCTAGTCAAAGCTAAGGTTAGGCTACTGAATACTCTGCCTGAGAAGCTAATCTGGCTGAATTAAGGCCAATTTATTATTTATATAGTTATTTTAGTTATTATTTATTTATTGATATGTTTTGTTTCATTAATTTACTTTGCTCCTGTTTATTAATTTGTTCACTGTTCATTCATTTAATTTGTTTTGCTCCGTATTCATTTTATAATAGCTATTATTCATTTCTAGGGCAAACCCAACTCCCAATAATCCTAGTCAAGTCGTCGCTCTTACTAAATTGTAACTTGAACGCCGTCAAGATATGGGGGACTATCTATGATGGATGGGGACCGTCTGTGCTAACACACACGGTCCCACTAGGACCACTCACGCCTATACACGCACGGTCCCGCCGGACCGTCGGTGTATTGTCCGGCCGGACCACTTTTTGGGGGGGGGGACCGAATTTCCCATGACAGCCCTACGCCCTCAGAGCCAGGGCAACTACATATAATTGCCCTAGGCGCACTAGGAGAGAGGCACTAATAGAATAATTATGTAGAGCCTTCAATTTGACCAATCAGGTCACTCAAATTCATTCACTAATGTTCTAAGCGAGGCTAAAAAAAGTGAGCCGAGCCCTGAAGTCTGCCCACGCCCCCCCCCCCCCCCCCCCCCCCCCCCCCCCCCCCCGAGGAGGAGAGAGTCGCCAAGTTTAGCGCGCGTACCCCGGTGCGCGCGCTAACTTGGTAAAGGGTAATTGCCTTGGCACAATTATTAGTTCTCTATTTCTTGTCGTACTCTAACGAACAGCTTGTTGTTGAAGGCGAAAAAGTTGGTCTAGCGGGTTGGAAAATGAACCTCGAGCTTCTCAGTGAGTATGGCTGACTGATCACTCTGTTGGAGTTGATAGTTTATATTATAATATTTACAGAAAACGTAGAACAGAGTTACTACCCTGAGGTAAGGCTGACTCTCTTCTATGATGGGTGAGTGCAGCCATTTTTTTTTGTCTGCAGCACAATGAAGGAATACTGGATTGTGGCAGCGAAGCTCTGACTTGCTGCTTCAACAGGAGAGGTACTCAGCTAGCTGTGGGCTGCAATGATGGGAGAATAGCTATCTGGGACTTCACAACCAGATGCATCTCTAGGACCTGCATCTATCACATCCACCCCATCACATCGCTCAGGTGAGAGGGCTCATGCCCGTCACATTTCACAATGGGACAGATCTGAAGATCAGGACTGAGGACTGAGTATTGAGGCACTATAGTAGCAGAAATATGTCTAATATACACAGTGGGGATAAAGATTAGTGTTCCAGTTGGAATGGGAATGAAACTAAAGATCTGTTTGTTATTGGCTATTGTATGCTCCAGTTGGAATAGGAATGGGACTAAAGATTTTTTAAATTGTTTATATGCTCCAGTTGGAAAGATTGTGTATGTGTATGCTCCGGTTGGAATAGGGATGGGACTAAAGATTTTTTATTGTCAGTATGCTTCAGTTGGAATAGGAATGGGACTAAAGATTTGTTATTGTGTATGTGTTTGTTCCAGTTGGAATAGGAATGGGACTAAACTTCTCAGTGCATCTACAGATTGGAATGTTTTATTATGGGATGTTGCGTCAGGAGAGATAGACATCAAGTTTCGGTTCCAGTCTCCAATTCTAAAAGTTCAATTTCATCCGAGAAGCACGTAAGTGAAAGAAAAATCAAAGAAACAGTGTGCATTTATTTGTCTAGTCCACAGAATAGGATGTGAACTCCTATTCTGTCCATAACTACTTGTATGTATTCCCAGAAGTTCATTCACATGCTTCATGGAAAGGGATGTCATTAGTGTTGCCCAGACACTTCCAATTGGTCTTATTGCTGATGCCATTAGTGTAGTAGTTCCAAAATATTTTAGCCAAAGTTTTCTATAGGACATTTTATTATAAATAAAGTACAAGTGTTACATTTGGTAAAGGGTTGTCTCAGACTGGTAGGTTGAAACTATTATCTCAATTCATGTAAATGCAAGTCAGAAAACTTATATATCATTATAACGTGATTATTACGGGGGTTATTGTTGCTATTGAGACACGTTCTTTGTTGCCATAGAGACATGTTCCTTGTTGCTATAGAGACATGTTCCTGGTGTGTCCCATGAAAAGTGCTCCCATAATAGTGAGGAAGAAAACCGATCAGGACTACTCCCATTCTCCTATTCCAACCTATGGAGAGGTGAGAAAGGCGTGGTCATAGTCATGTTTAGCTTGCTGTTCAGTCTGTGACTTGATTCTCTAGCTGGAGTTAAACGTAGTGGCCTCGTTTGATCGTCGTGGAGACAGGATTGTCACAGGTAGCTCCAAGGGCAAGTTGTTGGTATTTGACACGTCAGAAGACATGACACTCATCTGCACCATCAAGTTAGTGGGTGTGGCCATCAAGAGTATCGAATTTGCCAGGCGAGGAAGGTGAGGTGTTATATCCAGGTCTCTAGGGGGTGGGGCTGGGTCCTGTCTCTAAGGGTTGGGCTAAGTCAGTTCTATAGGGGGTGGGGCTAAGTCAATTCTCTAGGGGGTGTGGCTGGGTCAGGTCTGCGGGTGAGACTGGCACCTGCATTTCTTCACCATCTTTTTCTTTCTGTTTTGTAGTAATTTCTTGGTGAACTCAGCAGATAGAATAGTGCGAGTGTTTGATATTGACAGTATAGTGGAGACAGCAGTGGAGGATGAGATGGAGCCACTGCAGAAACTGCAAGACCTGGTCAATCGGTGAGATCATCTTCCACTTTCTCTCTGTGATAGTAGTTTATCAGGACTTTTTCATATCATGCCTTACTTGCTTGTTTATTCTTTTTGTTTGTTTTTGTCTGTCTGTTTGTTTGTTTGTTATGAATATAGTACTCAGTGGAAGAAGTGTTCGTTCTCTGGCGATGCCCAGTACATTGTGGCTGGTTCCTATCGGCAGCATGAGCTCTACATTTGGGACAAGGCGACTGGATCTCTAGTGAAGATGCTGACTGGGCAGAAAGGGGAAACACTCCTGGACATAGCCGTACGTGGCATGCATGTGTTTGTTTGTGTGTGCTAGTGTGGCGTTACTTATGTGGTGTGTATGAGCAGGACACTGTCTACCCTTTACCAGATTCAGACCCTGGCTTAACTCTCATGAAAGAATACTTGTGGCTACTGCTAGGGCTAGGGATTAGGACTAGGGCTAGGGCTGGGGCTGGGCTAGGGCTAGGGCTAGGGCTAGGGCTAAGTTAGCTGTTAAATGAGTTGAAGAAAGTATTTTCACTGACACTCAGTAGCAAACAGTTTCTGTTTTCATTAGCTGAAATGCAAAAGTTGAAGAATTTTCGCGTGCGATACTTTACGTCATGTGACATCCTGTACGTCATGTATGTATGTTTGTTGTGTGTCTGTCACAGTGGCATCCTGTACGTCATGTTTGTTGTGTGTCTGTCACAGTGGCATCCTGTACGTCATGTATGTATGTTTGTTGTGTGTCTGTCACAGTGGCATCCTGTACGTCATGTATGTATGTTTGTTGTGTGTCTGTCACAGTGGCATCCTGTACGTCATGTATGTATGTTTGTTGTGTGTCTGTCACAGTGGCATCCTGTACGTCACATATGTATGTTTGTTGTGTGTCTGTCACAGTGGCATCCTGTACGTCATGTATGTATGTTTGTTGTGTGTCTGTCACCGTGGCATCCTGTACGTCATGTATGTATGTTTGTTGTGTGTCTGTCACAGTGGCATCCTGTACGTCACATATGTATGTTTGTTGTGTGTCTGTCACAGTGGCATCCTGTACGTCATGTATGTATGTTTGTTGTGTGTCTGTCACAGTGGCATCCTGTACGTCATGTATGTATGTTTGTTGTGTGTCTGTCACCGTGGCATCCTGTACGTCATGTATGTATGTTTGTTGTGTGTCTGTCACAGTGGCATCCTGTACGTCATGTATGTATGTTTGTTGTGTGTCTGTCACAGTGGCATCCTGTACGTCATGTATGTATGTTTGTTGTGTGTCTGTCACAGTGGCATCCTGTACGTCCCATCATCGTGTCCATCTCCAACGGTGTGGTGAATGTGTGGGCACAGGCAGCCGTGGAGCTGTGGAGTGCTTACGCTCCTAACTTTAAAGAGTTGGACGAGAATGAAGAATACGAGGAGAAGGAAGGAGAGTTTGACATTGTGAGTGGGGGACATTTAGAGTAGCGTGTGATTCTGTCTTGTATAAATTGTATTAGAAAGTTAAAGTAAGACACAAACCCCTCCCCCTCACAAGTGTAACAAAATTTCCCGTCAGATTAGCCCTTTGACCTCTTCACTCATCTATGATGTGGAATACAGTGTACGTAGCAAGCATTAGATTCTTGTCCACATCTGCGGTTGGAGTCAATGATCACATACGTATGTGTATTCAATTAGTGGGTGTGGACTTGTCTTAATTAAAGGGGTCGAAAGAAAAGTAATAGTAAGCGTGAAATAAAATAAGCCAGGGTCAAAGTTGAGCTGTATTCCTCAACTACCACTGAGGTGTATTCCTCAACTACCACTGAGGTGTATTCCTCAACTACCACTGAGGCGTATTCCTCAACTACCACTGAGGTGTATTCCTCAACTACCACTGAGGTGTATTCCTCAACTACCACTGAGGTGTATTCCTCAACTACCACTGAGGTGTATTCCTCAACTACCACTGAGGCGTATTCCTCAACTACCACTGAGGTGTATTCCTCAACTTCCACTGAGGCGTATTCCTCAACTACCACTGAGGTGTATTCCTCAACTACCACTGAGGTGTATTCCTCAACTACCACTGAGGTGTATTCCTCAACTACCACTGAGGCGTATTCCTCAACTACCACTGAGGCGTATTCCTCAACTACCACTGAGGTGTATTCCTCAACTACCACTGAGGCGTATTCCTCAACTACCACTGAGGTATTCCTCAACTACCACTGAGGCGTATTCCTCAACTACCACTGAGGTGTATTCCTCAACTACCACTGAGGCGTATTCCTCAACTACCACTGAGGTGTATTCCTCAACTACCACTGAGGTGTATTCCTCAACTACCACTGAGGTGTATTCCTCAACTACCACTGAGGTGTATTCCTCAACTACCACTGAGCTGTATTCCTCAACTACCACTGAGGTGTATTCCTCAACTACCACTGAGGTGTATTCCTCAACTACCACTGAGGTGTATTCCTCAACTACCACTGAGGTGTATTCCTCAACTACCACTGAGGTGTATTCCTCAACTACCACTGAGGTGTATTCCTCAACTACCACTGAGGTGTATTCCTCAACTACCACTGAGGCGTATTCCTCAACTACCACTGAGGTGTATTCCTCAACTACCACTGAGGTGTATTCCTCAACTACCACTGAGGTGTATTCCTCAACTACCACTGAGGTGTATTCCTCAACTACCACTGAGGCGTATTCCTCAACTACCACTGAGGCGTATTCCTCAACTACCACTGAGGCGTATTCCTCAACTACCACTGAGGCGTATTCCTCAACTACCACTGAGGCGTATTCCTCAACTACCACTGAGGTGTATTCCTCAACTACCACTCCTCAACTACCACTGAGGCGTATTCCTCAACTACCACTGAGGTGTATTCCTCAACTTCCACTGAGGCGTATTCCTCAACTACCACTGAGCTGTATTCCTCAACTACCACTGAGGTGTATTCCTCAACTACCACTGAGGTGTATTCCTCAACTACCACTGAGGCGTATTCCTCAACTACCACTGAGGTGTATTCCTCAACTACCACTGAGGTGTATTCCTCAACTACCACTGAGGTGTATTCCTCAACTACCACTGAGGTGTATTCCTCAACTACCACTGAGGTGTATTCCTCAACTACCACTGAGGTGTATTCTTCAACTACCACTGAGGTGTATTCCTCAACTACCACTGAGGTGTATTCCTCAACTACCACTGAGGTGTATTCCTCAACTACCACTGAGGTGTATTCCTCAACTACCACTGAGGTGTATTCCTCAACTACCACTGAGGTGTATTCCTCAACTACCACTGAGGTGTATTCCTCAACTACCACTGAGGTGTATTCCTCAACTACCACTGAGGTGTATTCCTCAACTACCACTGAGCTGTATTCCTCAACTACCACTGAGGCGTATTCCTCAACTACCACTGAGGCGTATTCCTCAACTACCACTGAGGCGTATTCCTCAACTACCACTGAGGTGTATTCCTCAACTACCACTGAGGTGTATTCCTCAACTACCACTGAGGTGTATTCCTCAACTACCACTGAGGCGTATTCCTCAACTACCACTGAGGCGTATTCCTCAACTACCACTGAGGTGTATTCCTCAACTACCACTGAGGTGTATTCCTCAACTACCACTGAGGTGTATTCCTCAACTACCACTGAGGTGTATTCCTCAACTACCACTGAGGTGTATTCCTCAACTACCACTGAGGTGTATACCTCAACTACCACTGAGGCGTATTCCTCAACTACCACTGAGGCTGTATTCCTCAACTACCACTGAGGCGTATTCCTCAACTACCACTGAGGCGTATTCCTCAACTACCACTGAGGCGTATTCCTCAACTACCACTGAGCTGCGAGGTGTATTCCTCAACTACCACTGAGGCGTATTCCTCAACTACCACTGAGGTGTATTCCTCAACTACCACTGAGGTGTATTCCTCAACTACCACTGAGGCGTATTCCTCAACTACCACTGAGGCGTATTCCTCAACTACCACTGAGGTGTATTCCTCAACTACCACTGAGGTGTATTCCTCAACTACCACTGAGGTGTATTCCTCAACTACCACTGAGGCGTATTCCTCAACTACCACTGAGGCGTATTCCTCAACTACCACTGAGGTGTATTCCTCAACTACCACTGAGGTGTATTCCTCAACTACCACTGAGGTGTATTCCTCAACTACCACTGAGGTGTATTCCTCAACTACCACTGAGGTGTATTCCTCAACTTCCACTGAGGTGTATTCCTCAACTTCCACTGAGGTGTTTGTTGTTCTACCTAATTAAACTCGGTTTTCTTCTTGCAGGAGGATGAAGATGCTTTGCTAAATAAGGTGTTGGAGAAGAATAAGGAGGACAATACTGATGTGGAAGTTTGTGAACCCTTTCCCATACTTGCATACTGCAGTAGGTAAGAGTGAGGACCTGTCAATTGTCAGTCTGTCAAATACATATTCTCACACATGAATTCCTACATGTCACATGACTACTGACTGTGTACAATGTAATGCATTAAAAGAGGTGAGGGTGGCGAAGGGGGGCATTCACTCCGTAGAAAAGCCTTCGTCCCCCTCCTCACTTTCTCTTAGTAATCCTACAATACTAGCATATTGGCTTTGCAGCATGAAATCAGTATAGTTTTTGCATAATTAACCCACAGTGCAAGAGGGTTATAATAGTCATCCTGTCTGTCTGTCACGCTCTGATTTTGGAGATTACTGACAATTAACCTTTGGTTTAGGTATCAACTTACTCAGAACGAAGATTTAGGACCTTTCATTGTGCTATTTTAAAATAAAATTTCGGGCTAATTGTTGAGAAAACACGAAGCTTTCAACTCCGTGTGTGTACCAGCTTTTGTGGGCAACGCCCCCTAGCATCATGTCATAATCACTTGAGCAGATAATTTCTTGCAGTCCACGGTGTAGTTTGCTTTATGCTCAGGGAAGTTAGCAGAGTTGAAAGAAGTGAAGTTTTGTGTTGAAAATGTATACAGGTGAGTGTTTCTGGCCTGTTTAGTTTCTTCTCTTATGAAGACAGCGTTTCCATGTACCATTTTCATTGCTTGAGCTATATTGATGCCTGATTAAAATAGCTAATGGATTGCTTGTTCTTTTGGTCTGAGATTATATTGTAATAGCTAAGTAGTGTTTAGTAGCGCTGAGGGTTCACACCTTTGGTGCTTCATTTTAAGCACTGCAAAAGTCTCTTGTACACAGAGTGCATTGCCCTTCCCAAAATATTTTTCTTTTCCTAATTAGTTTTCTGCATGCAGCGTTGCATGTGTGTTAGTGTTCTTGCATGTGTGTTTGTGTGTGTGTATGTATGTGTGTTCAGTGATGAGGAAGAGGTCTCAGCTTTGGATTGGTTGCCGGCTGCTCCAGAGATAGATGACCCAGAGGAGCCAGGTTGGGGACAGCTTGAGGTGAGTCTATGGGTAGGTGTGGTCAACTGGTCACAGGAAGTGTGGTTAACAGGATATTGGTGGGTGTGGTCAATTGGACAAGGTCAACTGAACATGGGGGAGGTGTGGTCAACTGGACGCGAGGGTGGAACAAACAATAGGTGTGGTCATAGCAATGGAGGTGTGGTCATAGCTATGGAGGTGTGGTCGTAGTAGTAGAGGTGTGGTCGTAGTAGTAGAGGTGTGGTCATAGCAATAGAGATATGGTCATAGCAAGGGAGGTGTGGTCATAGCAGTGAAGGTGTGGTCATAGCAGTGGAGGTGTGGTCATAGCAATAGAGGTGTGGTCATAGCAATGGCGGTGTAGTCGTAGCAGTAGAGGTGTGGTCATAGAAGTGGAGGTGTGGTCATAGCAGTGAAGGTGTGGTCATAGCTATGGAGGTGTGGTCATAGCTATGGGGGTGTAGTTAATGGAGTGCGGTCCAAAGCCAGCCATTCTTTGTTGCTAATTGCCTCAGATTTATCTCTTCTTTCACCATCCTCCTTTTCTCGCTGCAACTTTGTGCTGATACGGCACTTGTGCATAAACACTACAAGTAGCTTCATTCACACTCATGAGTCATTGGTGGTGTTATATTAACCTTCATTCACACTCATGAGTTATTGGTGGTGTTATATTAACCTTCATTCACACTCATGAGTTATTGGTGGTGTTATATTAACCTTCATTCACACTCATGAGTTATTGGTGGTGTTATATTAACCTTCATTCACACTCATGAG